>Ga0326728_10004954_pt1 | contig 38495 bp, 48 predicted proteins | sample MB3enrmetagenome_FD_207602 | JGI IMG/M metagenome (GOLD analysis project Ga0326728, IMG submission 207602) | Lab enriched peat soil microbial communities from McLean, Ithaca, NY, United States - MB31MN | ecosystem: Environmental > Terrestrial > Soil > Wetlands > Peat | place: USA: New York... | reverse complement strand
AACTGCTTGGCTGCGGCCACCAGTTTCTCTGCAAACTCCTTATAGAGGGATTCGTGAATATACAAGCGACTGGCTGCTGCGCAGACCTGACCGGTGTTGAAGAACGCTCCAAAAATGGCTCCCTCCACGGCTGCATCTACGTCTGCATCAGCCATGACCAGGAAAGCATTCTTTCCACCCAACTCCAGGCCCACTTGCTTGACCGTTCCACTGGCCAGGTTCATGATGCGTTTACCGGTGACCGTATCACCGGTAAAGCCAATCTTAGCCACGAGAGGGTGCTGAACCAGTTTTTCTCCAACGGTTTCACCTGACCCTGTTAAAACATTAACGACACCCGCTGGCGCACCGGCCTCCATGGCAAGCTCACAGAGCTTGAGCGTAGTTAAAGGAGCCACTGAAGGCGGTTTAACCACACAGGTGTTGCCTGTCACTAAAGCCGCCCCTAACTTCCAGACCACCATGAGCGCTGGGAAGTTCCACGGTGTAATCAGACCTACCACGCCAAGCGGTTCACGAATGGTAAAAGACATGCACCACGGTCCCACAGGAAGGGTTTCGCCCGTCAATGCCCTGGCAATCCCGGCAAAGTACTCAAATTGTTCCGCACACATGGGAACGTCAAAGTTCATTGTCTTTCGGAGAGGTGAGCCTTGCTCCATTGTCTCTAATTTAGCCAACTCCTCCCGGTGGTTCATGATGAGCTGGGAGATCTTTAGGAGTACTTTGGACCGTTCGGCCATGGTCTTTGCTGCCCAGGCTGGTCCCGCTTGATGAGCTGCACCCACCGCTTTGTCTACATCCTCGGAATTACATTTAGGAACCACCCCCACCACCTGACCATTGGCAGGGTTGATGACTTCAAATTTCTCTTTGCCGCTAGCCTCTATCCATTCCCCATTAATAAGAACCTTATATTCTCTCCCCATATTTTCCTCCTCTCTTTGTTCTCAGAATGGTGTCTGTAGGGGCCACTATCCCAAAACGCATGTATGACTCAGGAATAAAGCCCTAAAATCATAATTATAAAAAGACTGAATGACTTCAATCTTTTTCAGAAATTTTTCACCGGATATTAAAAGCATAGTAATTGAGAATTGTCGGCTTGTCAAACAAAATAAGTACCTTTAATTACTTATGATTACTTCTAATTACTATTTATCATCATATAATTGGTTGACGCGACAAAGCCCTAGCGGATCCTGTTTAGACAAAGGAGTTGATTTTAGGAAGGAAGATTCGACAAATAAGTTCTTTAGTTCACCTGCTAGGTAGTTCGTGGTAAAAAACTACAGGATTCTTATTCGATTATCTAAGTGGATCGCCGTATCTTACGAAGCGTAACAATTTCTATTACAAAGTGAAAGTTAACGGTCAATCCGATTCATGAGGGATAAATATTATTCTTGTCTCATTAGCAGACCCCAATTACTTAGGGTTGCCTATTCAAAAGGATCCTCCGAATGCCAATGATCAATTTCCTCGCAATAGCATTGATGGCCCGCTTCGTCCCCTTAAACTGCTTCAACGATGATAGCTTGCCCTCATCAGCCGTTCACTATAATGAACAACAATTAAGTAACGACTCCGCTTTGATTCGTTCACTGTACTGAACTATACGTTAATATTTTAGGCTGGATTTCTCGTAAAAATGTCTTGACAAGAGATATCAGGTCATTTTATCGTACTATAGGTTTTTTAGTGTCATAATTGGTAATTATTTTCACCAAATCCCTATCTTAACCGAATACGTATTTGTTCTCTGTAATGAACCTGATAATAGATACTTCTGGTTCATCCTAGAGAATTATTTGACAAGCGATGCATAGGCACGGAGTTGGGAAAAAAGAAGAATATGGATTTGAGACAATGTCATCCTAAACGTCTAAAAGAAACTTAGCCTAACAGGAGATAATGGTATGAAGGGAGAACCTATTCAACCCGGAAGAAATTTAAGGTTCCATAAGCCTCAAGAAGAATGGAAAGAAACTATTGCCATTTATCTTTATTTGGCAGGAATGGGGGCGGGTTCTTTTATCATCGGTACCCTGATCCATTGGCTTGGAGTGACTTTAAATACCCCATCGGTTTCCTCCGTCAATATTTTTTCTTATCGTCTGGATCTCGCAAGAGTCCCGATTTTCTGGGGCCCGGTCATGGTCTGCCTTGGCGTTCCATTTCTTATTCTGGATCTCGGAATTAAATGGAGGTTCATGTATGCCTGCCTGAACCCGAGAACATCATGGGTGGCCCGGGGATTTATCATCCTCTCTACATTTATTCTTCTCGGGCTGGCTCTTCTGGCAAAATGTGTTTTGCCTTTTGAATGGCTTCATGCAGAATCCCCCTTCTGGTATGTCGTGGAGTTCATCGCCCTTGTCTTTGCCCTTGGTACTGCCCTTTATACCGGCATTCTTCTAAAGGCGACGCAATCGGTGCCTTTATGGAATACTTATCTTCTCCCCCTTGTCTTTCTGATGTCCGCACTCTCCACAGGATCGATGGCCATCATCCTCTCCACCTTGGGAACCGGCCTCTTTTTCCATGATGCCGAAGCGTTGAAGACCTTAGAAAATGTGGAACAAATCCTGGTGTTGATTGAAGGGATGGTCCTATTTCTTTATCTCTTACGGAACTACAGAACTACCGAACAGGCAAAGAATTCGGTCCGCCTCCTTTTATTCGGTGAGAAAAAGCTGATTTTTTGGGGAGGGATCGTCTCGCTGGGTTTCGTCTTCCCGATCATCCTTGAAAATATCGCTTCCTACTTCCATGAAAATGCATGGTTGATCTTCCCCTCCGGTTTAGCCCTGCTCTGCGGTGGTTTCTTCCTTAGGCTCGGGGTTCTCTCCGCTGGAATCAAAGAGCAAACTCCGATGCAGCGGCTGATGGAAATCCAGTATGGCGTGGGAGCTATGAGAATAAAAGAATTATTAGGTGAAAGATCATACAATTCGAAGACTCGGGAAATCCCCTAACCACTGTGGAAAAAGTAAAAAGTGCACAAATGAAGTGTTAAGTCTGAAATCGAATGACCAATACATAAGAGAGATGCTATGCCCTTAATACTTTTCGGTTGATGAGGGGGAAGGAGAATTAGAGTGGATGAGAAGGTACTGGTCATCGATCAGCAAAAATGCACGGGATGTCGTTTGTGCGAGTTAGTGTGTTCGCTCTTTCACACAGGGACATGTAATCCAAGCCGTTCCCGGATTAGGGTGCTCAATTGGGAAGATGAGGGGTTTCATCTTCCCATAACCTGCAATCACTGTGAAGAACCCTTTTGTGTAGCGGTATGCCCGACCAAGGCGTGTCACAGGGAACCTGCAAATAATCATCGGGTAACCATCGACAAAAAGTTGTGCATCGGATGCAGAACTTGCATTATTTCCTGCCCCTTTGGCCATCCGTTCTTTGACGTCCTGGAACGAGTAACGGTAAAATGCGATTACTGTGACGGAGATCCCCAGTGCGTCCGTTTCTGTGGGGTAAAGGCTATCTCTTTTATGGATGGAGATAAGACGAATGTAGCCAGGAAACGGGAATTCGCTAACAAATACCTCAACGCCTCGAAACAGGAAAGATAGCCCAACGTGCACAAGATTTACCAGCCAAAATTAGAGGTTTTTTTTATGGATCAAAAGATATATGGAAATAATTTGGAAGGCCGACCAACTATTTTTCAGTCAGTTACCCGGGAGCCTTCCCATTGCCTTTTCAGAAGAATGATCATTGGACATGATTCGGAGAGAGGGTCATACCAGCGGGGGGTAGTTTCGTAATTAAAAACCCATGCCCCCTCCTCGGCGGTATAGGTATATTAAGACCTTCATCCCGTACACCACTTAACTTCTGCATGTGAAAGGCGTTGTCAAATCATGTGAAAGCCTTCTCTTTAAAGAAGCTGATCTATTATAAACTACCTCGTTGATTTTTATTCGCAATGTTGCATTGTGGAACGAAAATGCGAAAACAAGATTGCAGGAAGTACTCAACACAGCATCGCTGACCATTCAATACGTCTGCGTAAGGTAACATAAAAAGGAATGATTAACGGAAGATGCCTCCCACTCAGAACCCATCACCACTTTCCCCAAATGAAGACCACCCTGAGTATGTTATTGATTGATTGATGCTCGGCTCGGCCACCGCCACCGGCTTTGTTTAGGAGGCGTTGCGGGAGTGAGTTTGGGTGGGAGGTCAGGGAGGAGAGTTTGTGGTTCCTGGCTCCGATATTCGACAAAGAAAAGCAGATAAAAATCCTAATGTAACTCAGGATTGAAGATGTGGGGGATTCTGTGACATGTCTTGTTCCCTTTTAGGCGTTTCAAGAATCCCCCGTCATCCATCTCAGTTTTAGGTTTTTCTGAATACATTCGCTACATTGTTTCTCCTTGCATTCCACCTTAATTCTTGCTAAATTATGATAACTATTCCTGGGAACTGGCCGGTTCAGATGTGGATCAAATTTTGAAGGTCAATGAAAAACTGAGGAAGCAATTGGGAGGAGAGAAATCCAGATAATTTCTTAAATAAGCACCAAATTCCAAACATCCAATACCAAATAAATTTGGATGACTTGCTCGTTACTTACGAACAATGAACATTACCGAGAATTCTCCTCCCCCTTGATACCTGCCTACCAGTAGGCAGGGGGGGGATCGAGGCGCGAGCTAACATGGTATGTCCCCCCTCACCGCCTCCGTCTCCCCTGAGGGGAGAGGGGAAAGGTGAGGGGAATAACGTTTGGCTCATTTGGGATTGTGATTTGTAATTTGGAAATTTGGATTTGGAGTCCGAATATGTCGGATTCGGAAATGATAGACCTTCTGGGTTTTGGGATTCATCAAAGGAGGTATGGATAGGAATGGAATCGTATATTGAACAGATCTTTAAGGAACTTCCTTTTGGGATCGCCATCGCCATGGTTGCCTTCTTGAGCATTCTCTTGATCATTTGGCTCCTTCTTCCAGTCTGGGTCTTATTCATCCAGTGGAACACAGGCAAGATCAAGGATGAAATTCGGAACCTTGTCGATCAACTTCAAAAAGGGGATTGGGATGAAGAAGGAGAGGAGATGTCTGAACCGGAGGATTGAAAGAACCCTTTTCATCCTGGCTTTACTCTGGATTTCCGTTGCCCATTCTCAGAGCCTCCCCAAAATTCCTCTTTATATCCATGAGAGGGAACTCTGGGTAGAGGTCGCTAAGACTCCAGAAGAGAGGGACCATGGATTGATGGGCCGAAAGCACTTGGGGAAAAACGAGGGGATGCTCTTTATTTTTGAAACAGAGGACTATCACGGGTTTTGGATGAAAGATACCGTCATTCCCTTGAGCATTGCCTTTATCGACAAGGATGGCCGGATTGTTTCGATTACGGATATGAGACCCCAGACCTTAGATTCCCACGTCCCACCCAGACCCATCCTTTATGCTTTGGAGATGAGCAGAGGTTGGTTTTCCTCCCATGGGATCAAGACAGGGGATGTCGTAAGGTTTTCGAAATAGTTAAGGTGACGAGACTATTCTTCTAAGGCCGGCAGCGCCCGTTCCACGATCAGGGCATCCTCATTTCCGTAATAGTTCGGAACCATGCCGGTGATTTGAAATCCCATCTTAAAATAAAAGGTCTGGGCTCCCTGATTGCTTCTTCTTACCTCTGCCCATACTTTCTTGGAATGCGGGGTTTTCAGCGCTCTTTGGAGGAGCTGGGTCCCGATGGCTTTTCTTCGATGCTGAGGATGAACGGCAATCGAGATGATATGTCCGTCCCGGGAGAAAATGATATATCCTAAAATCTTCTCTTCTTCTCGGCCATGGTTTGTATCGGCCCGTTCGGCGGCGTCCAAGCCCCGCGCTTCAGGACGACGATGAAGAGGCCGCTCAGGGTCAACCCCAAGCGAGCACGAGACTTCGGGCTGAAGATTCGAAGGGTTGCCATAAACCAAAAAAGTTTCTGGATAGAGACAGTGGAGATTGAGAAAGGTTGTCCAGTCGTAGGGTGACTTGGGGAAGGATTGGCTTTCGATCTGGAGAATAGAGTTTAAATCGTCGAGAGAAAAAAGGCGGATCATTGGCACTTTTTCTCTCCTGAGATAACCGAGGCCACCCCACCGGTCAATGACTGGGAACTCACCTTCTCCAAGCCGGCTTTCCGCATGAGCCCTTCATAATTTTCAACGGATGCGAAATGGGAAACCGATTCGGGAAGATAGGCGTATGCTCCTTGATCACCGGAGATGAGGCCTCCCACCCGAGGAAGGACCTTTCGGAAATAGATCGGATATATTCTTCTCATTAATCCCTTCCGGGGAAAAGTGAATTCTAAGATCACTACCTTTCCACCTGTTTTGATCACCCGGACCATTTCGGAAAGTGCCCGTTCTTTCTGTACGATATTCCTCAAACCGAAGGCGATCAGCGAAGCGCTAAAGGTGTTGTCTCGGAAAGGAAGGGAGAGAGCGTCTCCAAGGCTTAAGGTGATTGTTTGTGAGAGACCTTTCTGGAAGACTTTTCGCTTGGCTTTTCTAATCATGGGTTCCGAAAAATCCAGTCCGGAGACCTTCCTTTGATGGTCGCTCTGGTGAATCATTTCGATCGCGACATCCCCTGTTCCGGTAGCAATATCTAATATCCAGCCTTCGAGCCCTTTTAACTCTTGGACTGCTTTTTTTCTCCAATAAATATCCCTTCTCAGGCTGAGAAGATGGTTGAGAAGATCGTAGGTGGGGGCGATGTTGTCGAAGAGGCTTCGTATCGATTTAGGATGGAGAAAGTAGGTCTTCATATCATCCCTTCATCCCCCCAACGGAACGATGATCAGCCAATTTTAATGAAATTTTTTCCAGGAGCACCACAAATCGGGCACTTCTCCGGTGCCGCCTTTTCAACCGTGTTGCCGCAAACAGGGCAGACATAATAATCCAAGGCCTCATTTTTCCCCAGATTCTCCAAGGCTTTTGAGTAGAGTGAAGCGTGGATCTTTTCCACCTGATTGGCGAAATGAAATGTCTGGAAGGCTGCATCATTCTTCTCTGATTTTGCAGCCTCGATCATCCCGGGGTACATGCTCTTGAACTCATGGGTTTCCCCACCGATGGCTTCCTGAAGGTTTTCCTTCGTGGATTTGATTCCTTTCAAAACCCGAAGGTGGTTATGAGCATGGACGGTTTCGGCTTCAGCAGCCGCCCTGAAAAGTTTGGCCACTTGTGCATATCCCTCCTCATCAGCCTTCTTAGCAAAGGCGAGATATCTTCGGTTGGCCTGGGATTCCCCTGCAAACGCCTCTTTTAAATTTCCTTCCGTTTTCGTTCCCATAAAGCCCTCCTTTCTGTTTATTAAGTTAAAAAAAATTATAACAGAGCGAATCGGAAACAGCAATTGACATCCTTATTCCGAGCGAGTAAAATGAGAACGGCTTTAGGGAAAAGGAATGGGAGAATAAGGTTTATTATTCCCTTCATCATTACGTTGGCCGTTCTGGTCCCCTCCAGTTATGGAGACATGTACAAATGGGTGGATGAGAAAGGGACGGTTCATTTCACCGATGATCTTTCAAACATTCCGGAGAACTATCGTCCGGAAGTAGAGATCAAAAACCCCACGAAAGAAACCTCCGCTCCGCAACCCAGGGAAATATCCAAACCATCTTCTTCTATCCCCATAGAGATCACCGAACCCGCAGGGTTTGAAGTGAAACTTGTAAGAAAGCATGAGTTATGGATGGCCGAGGTCCTCTTGAATGGAAGTGTGAAACGACAATTCATTGTAGATACGGGGCGAGTTTTAGCCTCATAGACTCGGAAACGGCAAGAGAGATAGGGATTACCATCGATGATAATACTCCGTTCATCCCAGCATCTACGGTCAGCCGTGTGATTCTCACCCTTTTGGTGGTATTGAAATCGATGCGAGTCGGGAATGCTGAGTTAGAGAATGTGGAAGTATCGATCCCTGATATGCCCTCTAAAGGTGGACTCCTCGGAAACAGCTTTCTCAACAGATTCAAGGTGGTGATTGATTCTCTTAATGAGAAAATGACACTCTTCTCGATGGAAGGGAAACCGTCTGAAGATCGACCAGGAGGATACAGCAGGGACTACTGGGAAGGGCGATTCCGTTTCTACTACCGAATCCTAGATAGGTTGAAAGAGATTAAGATTGAGTGTGAAAGAAAAGGAGCTCTCACCGAATTGGTCCATGTCAACAATGCGATCCGATATTTTGAAAACCAACTGAGTGAGCTTGAACAGAGGGCTTCTTTTGCTGGGGTCCCCCGGAACTGGAGACAATAATTCAATTGCAGATTGTAGATTGGGGATTTCGGATTGAAAAAACCTGAAATTTGAAATCTGAAATAGAATTATGGGGTATAGATTACCACGAGGAGTTTGGCCTCTTCGTCGCTGACGTTACGAAGTTTATGTGTGATGCCTGAATTAAAGTGAAGGGTTTCCCCCTTTTGCAGAAGATGTTGATTTTCTCCTACGACCACCTCGATGTGGCCTTTTAACACATAAAGGAATTCCTCTCCATCGTGCTTGTACTCCACCATCTTATGATCCTGTTTAGGATCGATGGTGACGAGGAAGGCCTTCATATGTCTTGTTTCTGCATCCGGAGTGAGGGTTTTGTATGAATACGCCTGGGTTCGTTTATAAAAGCTTTCCTTTCTCCTTCTCTCCGAAGCTTCCAGTTCTTCTGCGGAGAGGAAAGAACCCGAATCAATCGCAAGGGCTTTTGCAATGCGGATCACCGCGGAGACTGGAGGGACGGCAATCCCTTCCTCGATTTCTTTCAGATAGCGCTGTGAAAATCCGGTTTTACCGGCAAGTTGCTCAAAGGATACCTTTCTCAACTGCCGAAGTTGTTTCATCTTCGCTCCGAACGATTTTTCATCTATCATCCTGCCTGTCATGACCCCTCCTGTGACCTGGACTCCTATTCTGCCACTTCATTATATTCCTAATTCCCTAATTTTCAACTTAATTTTTGGGGTGTCCGTAATGCGTCACTGAAACGAGGATTAGATCTTCCGATCGAGCAGGCATGCCTCTGAAAATCTTATCAAGCGGATGATCCGAAATTGTAATCGGCAAAGGCAACTTTCCTTCGTCATAGCCCGATCTTTTAAATGTCAAGATATTCTTGTAGTCAAAGGACAAGCTGAGGTATCCGCTATAAGATTTTCTCCGACACCCCTGCTCGATCCCGGTAAGTTTCTACGGTAGAATGAGGCATTACGGCTCTCCGATAGATCGATTGATTCTTCCCTCCTGTTCCTGGTGGACTTCCGTGACTCAAAATTTGTTCTTTGGGTTATGCTAAATTCATTATATAGTGAATTGAGGCGGGTATAGATTGAAGGGTCTGTTTCAATTCAATGGGTTAGCGAGTTCTTTTTTATCAACTCCCTTTGCTTGGTCAACGTTTTGGTAAACATTTTTCTTCATCTCTTGCAGTTCTTTCAGAATTGCCTCTAAAATGGTTCGGTCATCGCCCATGCCTTCAAATTTGCCATTTCGGAAGTCTGTAATTCGCTTCATGGCAGAGATTAAGTCTTTATCTCCAAGATGGGTATATCTATCGTCCATCTCGTCTGTAGAATGGCCCTGCAATGCTTTCCGGTAGGCTTTAGGAACATTGGCCCTTACAGCATCGGTTTTCCAGGTATGCCGTAGGCTGTGTGACGTTACCCCTTCGCTATTAAATCGACCATAGGGCAGTCCCGTTGCTTTATGGGCCTTTTTCACATCATACATAAATTGTTCTTTGGTTAGGTTAAATAACTTTGCGTTGCCGGTTGCCTTTTGATTTGCAAGTTCATTAACCCTTGCGCTTATAATCAAATAAACCTCGTCTTCCATAGGAACAATTTTTTCTTTTTTCTCTTTAGTATCTTCCGCTCCAAGTTTAATCAAATGCCTATCAAGAGAAATTTTGTCCGGTGTCAAACCTAATACCTCACCCTCTCTCATTCCTTCATAACTGAGAATCTTCCAAATAGGCTTGCTGCGTTCAGCAATGACTTTATAAATCTTTTCGTAATGCTCAGGGCTGACAATCACTTTCCTAATATTAGAGCCTCTTACTAACAGCCTGGGGACTTGCTTAAATTCTAATACTATGTCTTGAGTGACCTTCCTGGCAAGAAACGCTTTGTTTACAACTGCCCTGGCTGCTCCAACCTCAAGGTCAATCGTTCCTGGCCGTAGCTTCGCAATGGTTCTTCCGTTTTGGTATTGTTGTATGTCTGCGGCTGTGATCTGGCTTACTGTTAAATTGCCAAATTTAAGATTGAATTTTTTAATATTCGCTTCAAAAACTTCTGGATGTTTATTGACCATGCCTCGATGCACTTTTTGATAACCATTTTCAAGATACCATTCTGACAGTTCCTTAAATGTCATATTGGCTTCCGGTTGGATGTCAAATATCCGCTTCTCCTTCTTCTGTACTACCCTTTTAGAAAGTACAGCTTTTGCGGCTTCGATAGAGTAGGGGTTCACGTCGTCAAACTTAGCGAGTGATTCCCTGTTGTGACTTCCATCCTTTAGCCTGTAGTCAATCCAGTATTTGACCCGCTTCGACTGTTTGGCCTTGTCAAGATTTTCGCCACAAGAGCAAATTTTATTCTTTATGCTCTGCTTCTTCCGACATCCTGGACACTCTGCTAAGATCGCCATTTTTTCATCCTCCTTTCTTCTTTAGAAATTTTTTTAAAACAGACCTGATAACCCAAAACATCAAGAATCCGCTTCAAGCTGGAATAAGTAGGATTAACCTTGCCATGAATAAGTCTGCTGATATAGGTTTGTTCGATGCCAACTTCTTTAGAAATCCGGTAGCCGGTCACTCCCTCTTTTTCCATAATGACCTTTAGCTTATCTCCTATGTCCATTCTTTTCCCCCTTTTCATAATCAGATTATAAACATACTATTTTTAAAAGTCAAGAATTATTTTTATGGAGTTTTGAATCTGTGACCGGATACCCAAAATTCGATTAAACTCCTTTGATTCATGTGATACAGGCATTTAAACCCTTTTCAGTGGGGGATTATCGTCCAGGGGCATAAAAACGCCTTTTAACCCCATTTCCCCTTAAGAATCCTGTAAGCAAAAGGCAAAATATTGATGCTCCATAGCCTTATATGGCATTTTTACGGCCTCCATGTCTCGGAGACTGTCTAAATTAGTGTCAACCGGCCTCTCCGATGTTTGGAATGGCCCCCGATGTCTCTATTTTATGCCTCTCCATTGTCTCACGGCCCCTTTTAAGCTGCGCTTGGAGCTTGGCCCGCTTTTCAGGAGACATTTCTTTCTTGATCCGGCCCCTCCTGTAAGGCATGTACTGATACAATGGGCAACTAACCCCCAGGCAATCCTCTCCGCCCTCATCCTCACCGTTACAACTATAACACTGAGCAAGGATCGCTCCTTTGAAGGATAGGGGTTTACCCGCTTTGAATTGCTCAAATTGCTTTTGGCCTTTTATCATGTTTCTAACCCTTCATCCCTCAATTTCCTTTTGGATCTTATCAAGCTCTACATTCACCCATTGATTCATTTCAATCAATCCCCTTCTCAAATCCTTCAATAAATCAACGAATTGGGAATTTACAATCAATATCGAGGGTTTCATTTGATTTGCGTAATCCCTCTGTAACCCTTCCGTAACCCCTGTAACCCTTGAATCCTTCGATTTGCGTAACCCTTCCCTCCAATTTCTCATATATTCGGCCTGTGCCGCACGATCTTTATAAGGCATAATAAGATGACCTCACCATGGGCTATAGTCAGGTTGACAGGTGAATATAAGTAAGAAGGGGATCATGGGAATACGTTTACTTTTTTGTCGAAGAATCGACAGAATCATCGAGCCTGTTAAGCTAAGTATCAAGTAACTATCTCGGATACTCATACTTTTTTGCATTGAAAACTCAAAGTACCGGATCGTTGACGATCCGATAATCAAAAGGCTCGCTGAAATCTGTAAACATTTATGTTGACTGACTGTTGACCATTGCTAACGATAGCTCTAAATAACCTTAGTTTTTTCAATAGCTTTAGCGTCATGTTGACAAGACTTAGTAGATGTAGAGTCTAATGAATCGACGTAAAAATCCAAGTCCCGGATGTCAAATCGTACCAGCTTCCCAATCCTTTTCGGCTTGATAGGGAAGGGAACTTTTGACTTTGGGGCAATACCGTTATAGAGAGTCCTTGGAGATATACTCAAATACCTTGCTGCATCCGCTACACTTAACAACCTTTTGTCCAACCAAATCACATCCTTTCGCTTCGGATACACATAGACCCCATGGCCGAATTGATATCTCGAAACCTTGGTGCCTCTTCAAGTCCCCCCGATAATAAATGGGTTCGACAAATCATCTTTCAATGCTTTATCGCTCTTAAATCTTAGCTTTAAAATCACTATTTCCGGTAATTCACTATTCTTGGAATGTAGATAATGCCTGTTATCATTCTCACCCCTTTTCGCTCTTCATGGTATTTTTTGATTCACAGTCTCCCAGCTTGTGACCTCAATTTTTTGTAACGCTCTAAGAATATATAATTTTATATTTTTTAGGGGTGTAACACAGTTTTTTGTAACGTTTCGTTACATCTGTTACAATCGTTACAATCGTTACATTTGTTACAATGGGGGTTTTACCCATTCTTCCCATTGGAATTTTGCCCCGCAAATTAACTTAAATCCCCTTGTCATCTCATTGGGATTAGTACCGGTTTTCCATAGTTTACCTTTGACTATTTTTAAAGTGTTTTTCTCCAATGAGATATATAGTCGTGGCTTGTCACCTGTCTGTTGTCCTCCAAAGGCAAAGTCACGTCCAAAGGGCTTTTGAAGTCCGACAACAGCAACCCCTGTGTTTAGTTTCTCGTAAATTCTTCGAATTTGGATAGGTATTTTGTAATATGCCCCCTCATCATCCACTTCCAAATAATCAACAAGGTTTAGTCCATCTGGTTTGATAACATCCTGAAAATTCCCTGAATGTTCCGCAAAGGTAATTTTTCGCCATATCTCCATCGAATACCCAAACCCCGCAAGTCTTTTTCTTAGTTCTCCCGATCCAAACTCACTTGTAAAATAGAACGTAGGGAAAGTGTCTTTATTCAAAAGTGCTACATTTAAGAGGTAAGCGGTTTTTCCCGCCTGTAATGCTCCCGCAACCACCACCACACTTTTAGGCATTATTTCTACAAGTTTTTCAATTTCCCCAGGCCATTCGATGTTAAGAGCAGGGGGAATGTCATCATCTATAGAAATGATATTTACTGATCGATCAATTTTCCGAAATGTTCCGCTTGTTAGTCCTTTCTCAATATCTCCTTTTTCGGATAGTCTATGGAGTGTGACCCTAATCAGAGTTTTTTCGGCAGGAGAGGAGATACCGAGATCGTTATATATTTGGGTATTGGTAAAATTTCCGTAGGCGTTTTCAATCCATATCCTTAATTCTTCGGCAAGGTTTCTGGATTGTTTGTTTTGATTTATCGGTCTGACTTCGCTTTTTGGTTTTTCTTCATGGGAAGGTAGTTCTATTTTTGATTCGAAGTTAAATTCTATGGCTTTAGAGATAGTTCTTTCTTTATAATCATGCTCAATCCATTTATTTCTCATTAATCCTGACAATCGAAATAGAGTATCAATCTGTGAGAAATTATTCTTAGTCCAAAATGCAAGGATACAACATAGAGCTTGATCCGCTTCGCTCTGAGATGGATAATCGCTCCAATCTCCTGACCAAAGTTTTTTAAATTTCTCTCCCTGTGCGGAGCTGCTAATTTTTTCTACAATATCAATATCTTCTTTTTCAGATTCTTTTTTTATTCCATTTTCACCGGAAGGCAAAAATGAAGAGGTTTCAAAGTCACTTGGCCAAAACTTACGAACAAAAGCCGTTATTTGATTTTGTCTATCTTCGATCTGTTTTGAGACTTCATTTATCACATTACCTGTGATACAGAAATATCGTCCTGTCTCAAATATCCCCATTTTTTCGTCATGGTGTCCACCTTTGGGTAAGTTACCTTTTGCTAAAGTCTTTAGCCCTCTATTGCTTGGGCTTACCTCAGTATATGAATCCAGTGTTTTGATCTCAGTTAAACAGGATTCTTCAATTTTACCCGTATCCGGATTTCTTGAGTCGTCAAGGTCAATGCCTGTGTATTCGCCATGCAAAATAAACCCTATTCCATCATATCGACCTGATAAGTATTGAGAATAGGCCGTTTCAAAGGATGCCCATGTTTCGGGGTTAGTTGAATCTGCAAGCCGTCCGGTCTTAGGATCATACGGGGGTTTAGTCCACTGAGATTTGTTTTTCTTTTCTTTGTTAGGAATCCATTTCCAACAAACCCACCTTGGTTTTTCTTTCAATTCATTCGGTATGTTTTCAACCTGAATTTCCATCCTCTCAGGTTTAGATATTTTTTCTTTAAAAAGTTTTTGATTTACGATAGATTCGGTTTCAGATTTTTCTTGCGTGGGTTGTTTTAGCTTTTTAATACCTTCAATTGCTTCTTTTTTATCATAAGAAAAATTCCATACTCTATGACAAGCAAGACAGTTACAGATTTTTGTATCGTGATTATATTTTAGTGTTAGGTTTGCCTTACACGCTGGACAGACATTTTCGAATGGATCTATTTCTATCGGTTCAGCGGTTGAATAATTCCAAAGATAAACCATTTTCTCTTTCATCTTCATTTCTCTTTTTTTTCTAAATCCTGATACAGCATATCTTTGAGGTCACGCCAAGCATGGCTATAGGTTTTAAGCGATCCCATCAACTCTCCATTCAAGTAAGATTTGACGGCTTTTTCGATGTCATCATTTTTCTCGAAAACAAAAATTCCCCGTTGATGTTTATCTTTCCTAAATGAAACTAATTTAAATCCAATTGTTTTAAGACTTGTCGCTAAAGGTAAATCAGAGGTTTCAAAATGCGGATTTTCAGGTATGAAAAGCTCTCTTTTCTTCATCGGTCATTATTTCCTTCATCTCAATTTTCAATGTTCAGCTAACCCTAATCTCTTGAGATTTCACCTATTGTGATTCGATTTTTACACACTTTTTAATAGAACACCAATTTTAGTGTAAACCGTTTTCAAACTTAAAGTATTTTACACTAAATTAATTGGAAGTGTTTGAAATGATGTGGATTTTTGAAGGGATTTTAGATGGTGGTTTTAGTATTTGCTTAGTCTTCGATTTTAATTCGTTGATACTTATAGTATTCGATTTACACACATTGTCATAGTACGTTTTAACCTGAAGATGATTGATTTTTCCTAATTCTGAGGAGAAAGGGCCGAATTTCTTTCTAAGGATGTTTGCAAATTGCTTAAAAATGAAAACATCCGGTATCGAGCTTTGCCTATCAATTATAGCTTTACGAAAAACATAAGTCATTTTCCCAACCATTTGATTTAAGGAAGTCAAGGGAGTTTTTATCAATCCACTTTTGGAATCTTCTATTTGTTCGTCAAGATATTTTATTCCATCTAAAAACTTACTAACCAAAATTATAGAATAGTCATTTCCTATTAAGGGAATACATTTCTTTAAGTTCTTATGGAGTTCGGAGTGGAATCGCTGATATCCCTCAAGTCTCTTTTTCTTTTGCGATTGCGAAGAAGGGAATAGCGCATCGACCAAAATATTTAAATCTATCAATGAGAGAAAGAAATTTTTTATGAAGGGTGTATTCTCTATTTCTTTAAAATACTTTTTCATAAGTTCAAAATAGAACTTCTCTGTCTTGTTCTTAAGTTCTTCAATAAGTGTTAAAAGATTATTGTTGGTAAATAGGTATTCCTTAACTTGGGATGGTTGTTTTTCTGTTCTTAATCTCTTTTCCATCTCATTTCCATCTCTCATAAAAAAGGGCATCAAGACTTATCCCAGCCGTGGTTTGCTGTCTTACAAGTCACCTTGCAAGATGTCTTAAATGCCCCCTTTTTCTTTTCTTAACTCCACCACTATTCGGATTTAAAACAACATACTATTCGTTCGGATTAATTTTCGACCCCGATTTCTTATACATTCCCCAAGAAGCCAATAAAACAATCGAAAGAATAGCAAACCCCCGAACTAAATCGTTATGCCACACGCACCAAGTCGTATTAATAATGTTGAGATTTTGGAAACTTTGTTCATCAAGATTCCACTTCCACCAACCTACATCAGTCAATTCAACACCATCAAATCTGTATTTCCCATTAACAAGTTCAACCCTCATTACCCCAATCGGAGAATATTCCATTTCCCCTTCCCAATTATTTGAATCTGCTACAATACACTTCCTCATCTTATAAAGTTGAGAACGTTCTTTATCATCGGAACCTTTAAACCAATAAATCACTTCTTGTTTATTGGCATACACTTTGTAAACTATTTTGTGAGAAAGTTTCCATGTTTCGCCTTCCTTAACGGCAATATATTGAGTAATTTGATGACTCAAGAAATCCTCAATTGAACAACCAAAAAGTACAACGATAATCAACAAGAACATTAGAGATTTTCTCATCTCACTCCCTCGTTCGTTTAAACTTCTTTGTCTGGACATCCTTGGTAATCTTTCTCTGAGAAATTAATTCGATGGTATTTGTTTATCGCTTTTAAATAAGCCTTATCTATTCTCATGCCGTGAAAATAGCCATGCTCTCTAACCCAATTTGATGCCACCGCATAAGTTTGGGCCGCATCTAACCTCGTTTTGATCTCAAGTTCATCGTCCATCATTATATCAAAGAAGTAATCTTTTGAAACGATTTCACCTTTTGAAGCTATAATTTTAGTGCCGTACTTGCTTGGGTTAGGGTATTGATGCTCGACCAAATATGAATAGATTGATTCAATCATTCCGTTTTTCCACAGTGAGTGAAATAATACATATGATACGATACTTTTAAGAATCCACAGGAAAGTCTTAATTATCTGCAAACCTATCCATACATACCACATGGATGTACTGATTATTTTTCCTATTACCCATGAGAAGATGAGTTCTGGAATAAAAGCCACAACTGACGTAACGACTAATCTTATAAATACACTTCTTTCTTCCTTAATCATCTCCACCACCACCACCTCCTTGGCCTTAAAATCAATGAGCACATTACTCCACAACAAGACTTCTCAACTCTGCCAATAGTAAACCTCATACCATGAATCAATGAGTTAAGAGTCATTTCCTTTTTCCATATCCGTTGCACCCGTTTATTTTCTACCGTACTTTCTGTAGCATTCTTCACAATCATCTCTATATACTTTTTGGATATTCTCCAACACACGGGTATCCACACTGACGAACCCCTTCTTAGCCCCACCAAGGTCATTAGCTTTTAGGTTTGATTCCCGCCGATCTTTCGCTCGTTCCAGACAAGCATCTAAACCGTATTCATTTCGTCTAAGGTCTGATAGTTCCCTTTCAAGCTGTGTGATTACTGCTTCCTTTTGAGCAATCACACCCTCAAGCTCCTGAATTTTAGCTTTCAGAGATTTATTTTCTTCATAGACGCCGCACCCGCTTATCAGGAATACTCCAACTAACAATAAGGCTACCCATTTTGATTTGATGCAGGTTGCCTCCTCACTTCCTTGGGTCAATTGTGTCTGGAAGACATTTATGAGTAACAGTAATGTCTCCCGATGGGTTTTTTAAATGAACTTTTTCAATTATTATCGTCTCTGGACTTGGAAAGTGTGTATTAAATCCCATATTCTCAAAATTCTTCTTAATAATCTCAAAATCTTTCTTATGCCTTTCAATACATTGTTCGTATTTAGGATAGGCAGCTATAATTTTCCATTCGATAGGTAAACCTAATTCTATAGTTCCTTCCCACAAAACCCAGCTTTGGGCATTAGCTTGAGAAACAAAAACCAAAATCACCATAGCCAACAAAAATAAAATTAACTTCTTCATTTTCTCCCTTCTCTTACTCTTCCATATATGGCTTGATTAAGGCTTCAAATTCTTCTAACGAATTACATTTTTTATCTCCAACTTTACATTCTCCAAAAACGATACTCTTATCATATTGACCAATCAGTCTTCTTTCAAAAACATCTCCAAACTCAATGCGAATAGTATAATTCCTCCCCACAAGGTCTGCATATTTCTTATCCCAAAAAGTGTGCAGATCCCACCGTATAAAACATCTATCCAATTTTTTATTATAATGACATCTATATTGGCAGGAAAGTAAAAAACCTTTTTCTGATGTGGTTCCACATCCACCAGTTTCTAAAACCAATTTCTTAGCTCCTTCTACACACTTCTCCTGAAGAGCCAAGGTGCTTTGTGCATTTACTGAAGAAACAATTAGAATCGTAAACACAAACGCTAAGAACAACGCTTTCATCTAATTCCCCCTATTCCTCCATATACGGTCTTACAAGTGAGTCCCATTCAGTTTCGGAACAGCACTCCTTGCCAAACACAGAACACGTTATTTTCTTATCGAGAGACGATAAGTTTTCAAAGGTTCCCAATTCTATATTTTCATTGATGTCAACAAACCTTTTTAGAACATTTCGTTTCTCTTTCTCATCCGTGAGGAACACAGCCGATAGTAAAACAAAACATTTATTCAGTTTTCTGTTATAATGAGTTGTATAATTCGTTATTGCGTGTAATTCAGAATTATACCGCACAAGACCATCACCATATTCACTTTTAAAACGTTCCTCGGCACGTTTATTACATCGTTCTTGCAACTCATACGCTTCCTTTAAACTTTGAGCATAGGCATACCCCGAAACAGCAAAAAGTAAGATTAAAGCAGCTACGAATTTTTTCATCTCATTCACCTCTCTTGCTCATCTCCGTCTTTCCTTCTTTTCAAACCTCTCCCAGTACTCATCGATAGCCCGCCTTAAAATCTCTGATGCTGAAAACCCCATCTTTTTGGACATAGAATTTAACCGCTTCAACTGCATTTCAGATAAGTAAAAATTCCTTCTTGTTGCTCTCGGTGACATTCTGTTTACCCCCTCTCTAAATATGTATCCCTACGATACACCTTTATATCAGTTTTGTCAAGTTTTTCTTTGGCCTCTATTGGACAGAGATTTAGAAAATTTTTTCTTGTGTCAAAGCTCTACTTTTGATACCCTGAAGTAGTTCATATACTCAATCACAAAATAAGGATGTCATATGAATGAAGAAATATATTCGATCATTGAAGATATGAAGGCGAAATGTCCCAAAGATCCGACTCAAAGACCTGATATTCATCAAGTTTACCAGTCAGTCCAAATGGCCCGATTGCTTGTTCTTCTCGCAGAGGAATCGGAAAGACAAAGTAATAAAATCACGGAGCAGACGGAAAAAATGATCAATTGGACTAAGGCAATAGTTGCTCTTACAATTGCACTCTTTTTTGTTGGAGCTATCCAAATTGTTATGATGATAGTGAAGTCTTAAAAAAGATGTTAACTCTTTAATCGCTATTCCAAGACTAATCCAGAAACCTATTTCTAAGATAATTAAGATTCCGAGTTTCATAATACAGAAAATCCTTCAGATCAAAAAAGGTTTAACATCTTACTGCCTCAACCATTTAATATCTTTCTTCGCAATCCTCCAAATCCTTCCCACCTTATATGCCGGTATCCCCTTCGCCCACAATCGCCTGTAGATCGTTTTCGGATTTACTCCGAAGTGATTTGCGAGTTCTATCACTGTGAAATAGTCCTTCATCCTACTGCTTTCCCCTTCCTGTAATTTCATCCATGCTTTTCTCTTACTCCCCTTTCAACTTTTCTCTGCACTTGTGACAGACCGGATCACCGTCAATTTTAGGTCAACACTTGGTCAACAATCGCTTCAACTTACCTCTCTTTTTCATCTGAATTCATCGTGGTTCATATTTTAGACTTGGCAACGCTAAATTGTTAATTTGACTTATCCTCTGTGGTTCACTACAATTCATTTGCTTTAATAACATCTCAATTCATTATATAATAAAAAAATGGAAACGATGGACCAGTGGGTGAAGGTGGGGACGGTTGAGAATCGATTCGAAGGGGACAGGATTTCTCAAGCCCTTGAGGAAGCTGGAATTCAATTTCTCATCAAGTCGTTTCTGGATACGGCTTATGACGGTCTTTATATCCCGCAGAAAGGATGGGGGGTGGTCATGGTTTCCGAAAAGAACAAGGAGGAGGCAGAGAGGCTCATTTTCGAAATTAAGAAAACTTTTGTAAAGGAGGAAGATGATGAAACTGGACAGCTTGGATGAAATCTTGAGGTTTGCCATTCGGAAGGAGGCGGACGCAGCAGCTTTCTATAAAATGGCGGCAGATCGTTCTAACCCCGGCGTTAAAGAGACCTTTAGGGAATTGGCCAAAATGGAGGAAGGGCACAAGAAAAAATTGGAGGGATTTGATCTCAAGAAGGTCGGTCAGATGAAATTGGAGGAAACCAAGGGGTTGGGGATGAGTGAGTTGATGGAGGATGTGCCTTATAGCTCGGATATGAGCTACGCGGATCTTCTCCGGATGGCGATCAAGCAAGAAGAGAAATCTCAGCAGCTCTATACCTCCACGGCAAAGATTTCTCCAGAGCCGAGTTTGAAGAAGCTGCTTTTGATCCTTGCCCAGGAGGAATCGACCCATAAAGAGAGATTGGAGAAGATTTATGACGACGAGGTTCTAAAAGAGTTCTGATCGCTAACGACGAGCCTGCGTGATCTATGGAGAAAGGTGAAACGTCATGGTACCTGGATTGATCGGAAAATCTGAGATGATTGTCAAGGATGAAGACCTTGTCAGCCGACTAGGCGACGTTTCCGTGGAGGTTCTCTCCACTCCGAGACTCATCCAACTTTTGGAGACAGCTGCCATCGAGGCGATTCAGGATTTTATTCCCTCGGATCAAGTAAGCCTTGGGACAGAGTTGAGAATCAAACACCTGTCCGCAACACCTCTCGGCATGAAGGTTACTGCCAGTGCCCTTCTTCGTGGAATAGAGAAGAACCGACTTTTATTCCTGGTGGGCGCCTATGACGAGAAGGAAAAGGTGGCGGAAGGAGAACACGAGAGGGTCCTCGTGTCCAGGGAACGGTTTCTCCAGAAGGTGAAAGAGAAGAGGGCCGGATGATCCCAATTTCATTAAACTGGGATAGTCGCGAAAAATCGCTTCTGCTTGTCCATTCTCAACCTGAGGGGAGGTCCTGCGATGATAGAGTCTTTCTTCGGTAGGATACCTGAGATAGTGGAGAAGGCAATTAATATTGTCAAAGGAAAGAAAAAGACTGAGTAAACCGAAATTAAAGACGGCCCGGAGATTGAAACGGTTTGAGATCCTGGATCACACCGCCGACATCGGCATCATTGTTTATGGTGAAAATCTCGGAGCCCTTTTCGAGAACGCGGGCGAAGCCTTTTTCCATCTCATCACTGATTTGAGAAAGGTGAGACGCCGGATGGAGAAGCGGATCGATATTGGAGGAGAGAGTTTAGATCGGTTGATGGTGGATTGGTTGAGCGAGCTTCTCTATCTTCATGATGTAGAGGGTCTTCTTTTCAAAGGCTTTAGAATTGACTCCGTTGGAGAGGACGGACTGAGCGCCATCGCGAAAGGAGAACCGTTTCAGGAGGGGGTTCATGTGATCAAGACACAGGTGAAAGCCGTGACCTACCACCGGATAGAGGTTCGACAGGAGAAAGGGCGCTGGAGAGCTCAAGTTATCATTGATCTTTAGCCAATCAAATCATGCGAATGTCTTCCCACTCTTCCCCTCTCCTCCAATTGGGGAGAGGGCGGGTCGCCGACACGCCATAGCGCTTTGGCGACGGCGCGGTGAGGGGAAGAACGGATATTCGACTCATTCGCTGTCATTAGCGTCATCTGGCCAGGAATCCATAAGCAGGTGTGAGGTTATTTTTCGATAAAAGAGGTGAGTATTGTGACAGATGAGAAAATTAAAATTCAGAAGATGGATGATTATCGGTGGAGAATCCCTCGCGAAGGAAAGATGAAGACCGATGGCATCGTCTATGCCGATGAGCGATTGTTCAACGATATTCGGAAGGACCAAAGTCTGGTTCAAGTGGCCAATGTCGCATGGCTTCCGGGCATTGTAGGCCATTCCTTGGCCATGCCGGATATCCATTGGGGTTATGGTTTCCCCATTGGAGGAGTCGCAGGCTTCGACCTGAATGAAGGAATCGTTTCCCCTGGAGGAGTGGGTTACGATATCAACTGAGGTGTCCGATTGATGCGCTCAGGCTTGAGCCGCACGGACATCCAGGGAAGACTAAAGGAATTAGTGGAGACCCTCTTCATTAACATCCCCTCGGGTGTAGGGTCCCACCGAAAAGATCTCAAACTGAACCGGGAAGAGGAGCGACGCGTTTTGAAAAAGGGTGCCAAGTGGGCCGTTGAAAAAGGTTTTGGTTCATCAGAGGATCTTGACCACATCGAGGAACATGGATGCATCGAGGGAGGCAACCCGGACCGTATCTCTGAGAAGGCGATGGAAAGGGGTAAGGCTCAATTAGGGACATTAGGCTCCGGGAACCATTTTGTTGAGGTGGGGTATGTGGCCGAGGTCTTTGATGAGAACATCGCTTCCGCGTTAGGGTTGTTGAAAGACCAGGCTACAGTTATCGTTCATACTGGTTCAAGAGGTTTGGGCCACCAGGTCTGTGATGATTACATCCGGGTCATGCTGGATGCGGCCAGGAAATATCAGATCGAACTTCCAGATCCCCAACTGTGTTGTGCCCCCATTTCCTCGCCCGAAGGACAGGGATACCTTGAGGCAATGGCCTGTGCAGCCAATTTCGCCTTCACCAATCGACAAATGATCACCCATTGGGTGAGGGAAACCTTTGAGCAAGTTTTTAAGAAGGGCCCTAAAGATTTGAAATTGGATTTGATCTATGATGTCTGCCACAATATTGCAAAAATTGAAACCCATACAGTGAATGGAAAGAAAAAGAAACTCTGTATCCATAGAAAAGGGGCAACGAGAGCTTTTCCTCCGGGCCATCCAGATATTCCGTCGGATTACCAATTCACTGGCCAGCCCGTCCTCATCCCAGGGGATATGGGTAGATGTTCCTTTGTTTTGGTGGGGGCAGAAAGAGCCATGGAAGAGACCTTTGGGAGCACCTGTCATGGAGCGGGGCGGGTGATGAGCCGGCATCAAGCCATTAAGGCAGCAAAGGGGAGGGCGATTGTAAGGGAATTGGAGGATAAAGGCATTATCGTGAAGGGGGCTAGTCGAGGAACCATTGTGGAAGAGATCTCCGATGCCTATAAAGATGTCAATGATGTTGTGAATGTGGTTCATCATGCAGGCATCAGCCGAAAAGTGGTAAAGCTCGTCCCAATGGGAGTGATCAAAGGATAACAGAAAGTGGAAAGTGGAATGTAGATTACGATCTACACGCGAATGAAATGAAGATTCTTGCCATTGATATTGGCGCTGGCACTCAGGATATTCTCCTTTTTGATTCTCGGCAGAAAGTCGAGAATTGTATTAGCTTCGTCCTCCCGACCCCCTCCAAATTTTTTGCGGAAAAACTGAAGACGAATGAGAGCCATGTCTACATCCATGGCGATACGATCGGCGGAGGAGCTCTTGGTAGAGCCATCCTCCACCACCTTCAAAAGGGATATCGTGTGGTGATGGAGGAGTCTGCCGCTTATTCCATCCGCAATGATTTGGATGAGGTCAAATCAATGGGGATAGAAGTGGGAGAGAAACCGGAGACCGATCATTTTCAGGAGCTTGAAATCCGAGAAGTCGATTTGCCCTTATTTGAAAAATTTCTTTCAAATTTCGGAGGAGACCTTAAGGTTGATGTTATTGCGATTGCCGTGCAGGATCACGGCGTTTCTCCCAAAGGGGTTTCAGACCGAGCGTTTCGTTTCGGGAATATGGAAAGAATGCTCCGAAGAAATAACCGACCTGAAACGTTTCATTTCTTAGAAGATTCGATGCCGGACTATTACCTCAGGATGAAGTCAGCCGTAGCTGCGGTCAAGAGATCTTCGTCAGTTCAAGTTCTGGTCATGGACACAGCCTTGTCCGCCATTTTGGGCTGCGTCGAAGAGACCAGAGGCCCTTCTCTGATCGTCAATGTCGGAAATGGCCATACGATTGCCGCTTTGCTTATTGAGAAAAAAGTTGAAGGGCTCTATGAGCACCATACCCATGAACTGACCCCTGAAAAATTGGAGCATGATCTGCGGCTCTTTGTTCGGGGAGAACTGGACGGGGAAAAAGTCTTTAAAGAAAACGGCCATGGTGCCGTCACCCTGAAACCTCTCCCCGGGGTATTTCCAGTGATCGTCACCGGTCCCAACCGAGATCTTTTCAGAAAGACAACATTCAAATTCATCTATGCTGCACCGGGCGGAAATACGATGATGACAGGACCGATGGGTTTGGTCAGAGCAGCACAATACCGATTCGCCGGAAGCGAATCGTAATTTCAAATTTCGAAATCCAAATGTCAAATTGAGTCCAAAGCCTAACCAGTTGAACTCAAGACTACCTCCCTGAGGATGGTTGTCCTTTTTCGGGGGGGCTTTGGTTCGTCGCTTCATGCGAACTTTCGCATTTGATATTTCGTTTGGGAGGAAAGGATGGAAACGATCTACTATGCTTCTTTCAATTCGCCGTTTTTGGGAAAGGTTTTTGTGGCCTCTACTGAGAGAGGGGTCTGCATGGTGGATTTTCTCAAGACAGAGAAGACCTTTTTGAAAGAGTTGAGAGGAAGTTTTCCTGGAAGGGTGATCAAGAATGACCGAAAGAATAGGAATGTCCTGAGCCAACTAAAAAAATACTTGAATGGTGAGCTGCGACGTTTTGATTGTAAGTTGGATTTGAACGGGACGCGCTTTCAGAAAAAAGTCTGGTCGGCCTTGGAGGAAATCCCTTATGGCCAGACATGGTCCTACAAGGAAATTGCCCAGGTCATTGGCCATCCGAGGGCCTTTCGAGCTGTGGGGAATGCGAATGGCCAGAATCCCATTCCCTTGATAGTTCCTTGCCACAGAGTGGTCGAGAGTAACGGCGGATTAGGCGGATTTGGGCACGGAGTCAAGGTGAAAAAAAAGTTATTAGATTTCGAAAAGACCCATGGATTTTGAGCAATTCATCAAAGAGGCTGCTTCCCTCGTCGATCTTCAATGGCGGCGGTTCAAAAGGGGAGGGATCAAACGAAAGGTTGAACGTCGGATAAGGAAACTTGGCCTCACAACGTTTGAAGATTACTTGCCAATAATTAAGAGCGATTCTGAAGAAAAAAGCCAGCTCTCTCAACTTCTCACTGTTACCATTACGAGATTCTTCAGGGATAAGAGGGTTTTCAACATTCTTGAGAATTCCATCATCCCGGTGATAGGCGGCCACAAAGGTACGGGTGATGTCAAAATATGGTCGATTGGCTGCGCAAATGGTGAAGAACCTTACAGTCTCTCAATGCTGTGGAAGGAAAAATTCGAAAAACTTTTCCCCCGAATCCATCTCGCTATCTTGGCCACAGATATCAATGAGAACGTCCTTGAAAGGGCAAAGGAAGGGAGATATAAGAAAAGCAGTTTAAAGGAAGTTCCAGAGGAAATCCTTCGAAGATTTTTTCGGATTGAAAACGGATTTCATATTCTTGATCGATCCATCCGGGAAAGTGTGGAATTCAGAAGACATGACATTATTCATGAAGAACCACCTTCCGGGATGGATATCATTTTTTGTCGGAACTTAGCTTTTACCTATTTTTCTAAGGAGTGCCAGCTGGGCGTATTAAAGAAGATAGCAGTCGGTTTAAAGGAGGATGGGTACCTGATCATTGGAAAGGATGAATCCCTTCCCCTAACTTATCCAACCCTGTTTGTTCCGATTTTTCGAATTGAGAAAATATATCAGAAATTCAATCCAAGATCGGGGAGTTGATGGTCGACATTTGATCTGTCCAAACAGGAAATCTCAGTGGACCCCCAAACGCCTTCAAGGGTTTACTCTAAGGAGAGATTTGGAACGGTAACGGATCCTGGCAGACATTTACAAGAAAAGATAGAATCATTTGTGACGCCTGCCTTCGCTCTTTGAAAATACTGGATTACTTTCTTATCTTCTTTTCGTTTTCCTCGCGGTCTCGAAGAATAATTCCAGATCTCTTTCGCCGAACCACATCCTATACGGCGTCTCTTCGGACTCTAAGATGAACGTACCGTCTTTGATCGTCTTCAACTCGTATAACTGCCCTGTCAATTTATGCTTCAGTCTATCGCCTTCCGCAATTTTCATGGGACTTTAAGCCCCCTTCACCTTCTCAAAAAATAATCCCAACTGCTCTCTTGGGAGCCATATATGTACGAGTCCCCTCTCGTCTTCCAACATCACCACTTTGTCGTTTTCAATCCTCTTTATCTTAAACAGATCCTTGGTAGATTTGTTCTTCAGGCTTTCTCCTTCCACGATTATCATTGTGGATATCTCCCTATTGTATTTCGAGTACTGGCGATATCAGCCTTGCCGGCAGCAGAGATGAAGGACTCTCCGCAAGGAGCAATATTAGTGCCAATGGCAGCGTCTTTCTAACTCTATGATATTTAAAATATTTTTGGAGAGGTGTTTTTTCGATAAAAAGGAAAGGTGTGACTTTTTGCCGTAAATGGTCGATACATGTCATCTGAATTTAACCCAAATTTGGCATCGAGGGTTAAAAATTCACTCCCATCCTTCCCTCCCTCTAAAAAGGGAGGAAAGGATGGAGATAGGAGGAGGGAGGAGGGAATGAGATTCTTGCTTATTTATAGAAGGTTTAAACTCGAACACTGAATAAACATCAAAAAATGTGCCAAGTGGTAATTTAGACTCTTGGTTGCTTTTGAAGTTAAATGGAGTAAAATCAAACCAAATCCAATAAAATGTAGAGTCCCCATTTGGTTAAGGGGAAAACTTATTTGGTGAGCATTTTTGTTTGAAACCTGACAGATTTGTAATCAGCTGGGTTGAACAATCAACATAGTTTAAATCGTAAAACCCCCTGGATTTTAGTTAATTTTGCAATTTCAAAATTTACAAACTTTTGGCACTAATATTGCTGAATCAATTGACGTTGATGGTTTAACTCACGGTTAGGTTACTTTTTTAAAGATAAGCTAAAAGCCCATTTTGACCACGATGAAACAAAACTCGGAGGATATTAACGTTTTTTTGGGTAAAAATTGCCGCTTTGAGGGGAAAATGACCTTTGAAGGGTTATTCCGTCTCGATGGGAAAGTGGAGGGAGAAATCTTCCGTAGTGGGACGCTGATTATGAGCGAGACAGCATTCATCAAAGGAAAAGTGGAAGTTGATGCCCTCATCCTCAACGGCATGGTGGAGGGAGAAGTGAATGCCAAGGAGCGGGTGGAAATCCATTCAAAGGGGAAATTATATGGAACCGTTTTTACTCCCACCCTTGTTATCCAGGATAGTGGGATTCTTGAGGGGAATTGCAAAATGGGGTCGAAATCCGGAAATGAGGGTGATTTGGAAGGGATGGGAAAGACGGTTTCCAAAAATTCCAACTCTTAATTTGCTCTGAAAAATTCTAAAATGAAATTTCCGCCCTAATCGGATTCATTTGGATATATCCTCCGTAGATAATCGGGGACCTATCCCTGTTTTGACGGCAGGGGGCAAATCATGAGACATCACTGTCTGCTTGCGTTTCTCTCGCTGTTGTTTTCCTGACTGCAGCCTAATGAATTTTCAAATAATGTCCTTCGGACTATATCCATGACCTAGGTGAGCGAAGTCCGATTCGTGGAGCTCCCCACAAATCCTCATTAGTCTAATCTCCTCTCCTTCCTTCGACAAATTTATATAAAGGCGGACAATTTTTGACATACTAAATTGATCTCTGGGTCAAGCAATAATCCTCATAATGTTAGATGTTTTAATGGGTTATAGATTCTTAGGAAGACTGGCACTATACTTGCTCTCTAATGAATAAAAGATCCATAAACCCAACCCCCGAGTAAATTCTTTGGGGGGCCGGAGGCTTGTCGCTCGCCCCCAAGGCCTTCAGCATTGAGGGGCGTATGTTCCCATAGCCGTAGGGGACCACGGGCTCGCCCGCGGAGCCCCCTACTTGAAAGAGGATAAAGATCTATGCGTCGGGGAAGAAAACCATCAAAACAGCTAAGCTACAGAGATAAGAAAATAATAAACAGACTTAACTCCAGTTTTGACACGATGTCGCAGTTAGCTAAGAAATACGGGATTTCCAAACAGCGGATTCACCAAATTCTCTTACGAGCAAAGGATCTCGGGTATGTCGTCAATAGGCCGAGATTGTTAGCACGGTATCATGAAATTCATCGATGTGAGATCTGCAGCAGAATTTTACAGGTTCCCGAAAGTGATGCTTTGATAACAAAAAGACAACTATCACACATGCTGAACATTGACCGCCAGGTCTGCAGCTGGCATCTAAATCAATTAAAAGTATCAGGCTTTATTTCCAAGAAGTTTGCAACCATGCGAAGCGAGAGGTTGGCAAAGGCTCTCCAATATTACAAGTCCAGTTCTCTCTCCCCGAGTGCTGTTGGCAGAAGATTTGGATATAAGAACTTTTACTCGCTGCTAAGTTATCAAAAGAAGCGAGGTATCGTGGTCGAAAGGACACCGAATTTCCCCATAGCCGTTCTACTGGAACAAGAAGGTCGCGATACAGTGCCGCCACCCATAAGTCAAACGCAGTCTTGATTTGAGTCGAATAGGAAAAATAGTTATGACTCCTGCCGAGTCATGTATATTCGATCAAAATTCCAAATGCCTTCTTAAAGGTGGGGACTGCAGTCGGAATTGTAATTCTCCCCAAGATGCAAACGGTACTCCGTGCAATGATGAGATTGATACGTTGATTGAATGGCGGAAAGAGAAAGCGCTGGAAGGAGAGGAGTACCCGGGGTTGAAGTGAGGTTAAACCCTTTAATCAGGCGTTCTCAGAACACCCGCTCCCTGGATTTTTCCCTGTTTCAACAGGATGAGACCCTGATTCGCCTCTTCCAATTTAAATTCCTGGACGTCAGGAATGATCGGGATTTTAGCAGCCAAAGGTAGAAATTCCTGGGCATCCCTTCGAGTAATATTTGCAACACTCTTTATTTCTTTCTCATCCCAAAGGAGTTGGCTGTAGTCAAGAGGTGGAATTAGATTTCTCTTTCGGATGACGGCTAACATCAACCTCCCCCCTTTTTCTAAAACCCTTAAGGCGTGAAGGACTGTCTCCCCAACTGGAGTAAAATCGATGGCACAATGGAGTTTCCTGGGAGGTTCATCTTCCGGTCCTCCTGTCCAGGTGGCTCCCAGTTTTTCAGCCAGGTTTCGATGTTTCTCACCTCTTGTAAAGACAAATACTTCACACCCCCAATACTTCGCCAGCTGGATGACGATATGCGCCGAAGCCCCAAATCCAAAAAGTCCCAGGGTTTGGCCTTTTTTAATGCCGGAGAGGATCAAATCTCGATACCCGATAGCCCCTGCACATAAAAGGGGCGTTGCCTCAGCATCAGAAAATCTTTCGGGGATTAAGTAGGCGAAGTCTTCCGAAACAACGGTGTATTGAGCATAACCACCGTTGACATGACATCCTGTGCCCTGGAACTCTAAACATAGATTCTCGTACCCTTCCCGGCAAAAATGGCACTTTCCGCAAGCTGAATTGATCCAGGCAATTCCCACACGGTCTCCCAAATTAAATTTTGTTGCCGCTGAACCTAATTTTTCCACCCTTCCTACAATCTGGTGTCCCAAGACGATTGGAAGTTTTGGCGGAAGTCTTCCTTCGATTTCGTCCAGTTCGGTATGGCAGATTCCACAGGCAGAAATCTTCACTAAAATTTGCTTAAGACCGGGAACGGGATCTGGCAAATTCATCATTTTTAAAGGTTCTTTTTCAATTGGTGAGATTTCTCTAAGAACCATGGCCTTCATTTTCAATCCTCCATTCTTTGACTCCTTGCTTGAGTATTATACACCATTCTTGCCAGAAACCCCTCCTTCCGCATCCATTTATTGTTCTTTCATTTCTAAAGGCGGGGATAGAAAATTTATTCAATAGAAATTGGGAAGTGAGAAATTGAAAATGGGAATGAATAACGACTGCCTGCGGTGGAGAGTGACACGGCCAGGTTGCTTTGAAAAGATCAGAAGCGGGCGGACACGGCAAAAATGACAACCGCCTCGCCGCGCCTCGGGCCTCCTATCAGAACAGTCCTTCCCGGGGATAGTCTGATCTCAGTATTGAGAATATCCACACCCTCGCGGATGACTCTTATCCTCAGTTTTGCAACATCCCTATGCAGTCCTACTAAGGTGACCTCCATAAATCTTCCTGGGTGATGACCTTGGATTAAAACTTTTTGGTTCGGAAGAAGGTTCAAGGTTTCATCCCTCAAAAGGCGGTAAGAGGTGAAGCTGAAGAGAGACCCCAGTTCTCTATGAACATCCCTCAAAGAAGGATCAATACCGAATCCCACATTCGATGCCTCGATTGCCCTAATTCGAGTCTGGACTTGGCCAAGGGCTACGGAAGTAGAAAAGAGAACCAGGATCAAAAAGAGGGCGGGAGGGAAGGCTATTTTTTTCATGAAGGAGTTGTCCCCTTCTCCGGTCCTTCGAAGAGCCATATCACTGTCACGTTCGGTTCTTCTGATTGGTAAACCATCACATTACAGGTTGGGCTGTCAAGGTATTCTACAACAGATGCACCCGCATAGGAAGGGGTCTTTTTAAAAATAATTTGGGCTGTAATGAACAGAAGGACGACAAAGGTGGCCGCCGCAGGAATCCAGACCCTCCTTCTGAAAAGCGTGGAGACATCAAACCAGGAATGAAGGGATTGCCACCACTTTAGCTTTTCCTGCAAGTGAATTTCCTTCTCGATTTTCTGCCAAACCCAAGGAAAGTCCTCCTTCTGGGCAGCTTCTTCAACAGGAACTTTCAATAATGCCCTAAGTTCCTCCATCGACCTCAACGCATCCCGGCAGGCAGAGCAATCCTGTAGATGCCCCTCTATAAGGAGTCTCTCCTTTTCCTTGACCTCTTGGTCAAAATATTTTTCCAAAAATTTCGATACTGAGGAACAAGAATTTTTCATCTGTCTCCTACCTCCCTTGACCCGCCTTTCGCTATAGTTTCGGCGGGTACCGGCCTTTTGAAATGGTGGAAGTCCCACGACTTTGGCCGTGAAGGTCCACGTAATCCTTCAACAACTCTTGAATTCTCCTTCTGCCATAATGCAGGCGGGACATCACAGTCCCGATAGAACATCCCATCGCTTCCGACATCTCCTGGTAGGAGAGACCTTCCACATCCCTGAAGATGAGAGCAGCCCTCTGTTCAGCAGGGAGTTTGTCCATCGCCAACTTCACTCTTCCTTCCAACTCCTTTTGGAGTAGCATCCTTTCCGGCCCCTGTTCAACGTTATCGGAGGGTTCGAAACTCCCCTCCTGATCAAGGCTCGAGATGAATTGTTTACCCGCCTTTCTTGCGTGGTCGATGGCCGTATTCATTACCATGCGATACAGATAAGTATAGAACTGGGACCTCCCCTTGAAATTTTTTATAGAACGAAATAGCTTAATAAAAACTTCCTGAACAATATCAAGGGCTTCCTCCCTTTGCCTCACCACGCCGTATGCGATGCGGTAGACTTTCTTATGATATTTATCGAAAATTTCCTTTAGCGCCTCTTGATCTCCTTGTTGACATCTGGAGATCATTTCAGTTTCTTCGTGCTTCACTATGTTTTACCTTTTAGACGATAAATAAGCTAAAATATTCAAATAATAAGATTATATTCATTGTGACTTAATTGTCCATCAATATTATTATTTTAATTGAAAGGCGCTGGTTTTCAGTATAATGTTTCATGAACGGACTCATCACCCTTTCCGGCCGGCCCGGTCCCACACTACTAACAGACCGCGGCATGAACGACGAAACAGGCCGAGTGTTTGGGTTACGGTTGCGAGGCCAGCTTGGCTGAGAAAGAAACTACGGACCATGGACAATGAACAACGAACTGTTCATGGTTCGTTGTTTAAAGTTCGTCGTCCTAACAATAGGAGCATCGTTGCTTTTGCGGCAAGACGGCCCCCTTTTTCCAGGCAATACGTATTTTTTTTTAGGAGTTTGCTGGGCTTCTAACCAGCGTCTACTGGGAGGGTTAGTCGTTGGGTGCGATTAAGAAAGTCGGTCTGCTGATCGTAGGCTGGTCGTTTATCATTTTGGGGATTCTGGGCCTATTTCTCCCCATCCTGCAGGGCATTCTGTTTATTCTGATTGGTCTGGCGATCCTTTCTTCCCGTAGCGAAGCGATAAAACGGTTTTTGAAATTTTTTGAGGAACGTTACCCTCGGTACCATGAGAGAGTAGAAATCTGGAAAGAAAAGGTAAGGAATTGGTTCAAAATTGGTTGAAAAGAAAAGGGGTCCCAATTTCCTAATTGACAAGGAGAGTAAAATTGGTTAACCCCGTGAATGGAAACTAAGGAGAGTGTTCGGTGTCGATTGAAGAGATTATCGAATCCTGGAAGCGGTCCCGTACCATCTCACCTTGTATTACCGATCTGCGAGTCTTTAAAAAGAGGGAAGGACAATATCGCCCTTATCCGGAGTTCATCCACCCCGTCATCCGGAGAGCTTTGGAAACAGAAGGAATTAAGCAGCTCTATTCCCATCAGGTTGAAGCGATTCAGGCGGTTCACGACGGAAGGGATATCGTGGTCGTTAGCCCGACCGCATCCGGGAAGACGCTTTGTTATAACCTCCCGGTGTTGAACACAAAACTGGGAGAGTCTTCTTCAAAGGCTTTTTACCTCTTCCCCACGAAGGCTCTTTCCCAAGACCAGATGGTTGAGCTCCAGAACTTCATCCAACGGATCGGAAAGTCGATCACCACTTTCACCTATGATGGAGATACTCCCCAGGACGCCCGGCCGGCCATTCGCACCCAGGGAGATGTGGTGATCACAAATCCTGACATGCTCCACACAGGTATCCTCCCTCATCATACGAAATGGATGAATTTCTTCCAGAATCTGAAATTTGTGGTGATCGACGAGCTCCACACCTACCGAGGAGTCTTTGGAGCTCATATGACCAATGTCCTGAGACGATTGGATCGTATCTGCCGTTTTTATGGATCGAGACCTCAATTCGTCTGCTGTTCCGCGACCATCGCCAATCCCAAAGAATTAGCCGAAAAACTTCTCGAAAGGGATGTCTTTCTGGTTGATCAAAGCGGTGCTCCGTCAGCGGAGAAGATTTTTCTCTTTTATAACCCGCCCATCGTCAATAAGGAGTTGGGAATTCGTGGCAGCCATATTCATGCAGCCAGGCGGTTGGCCACACCTTTCATTGAGCAAGGGATTCAGACCATTCTCTTTGCTACGAGTCGGCTCTCTGTAGAAGTGTTGACAAAATATCTAAAAGATCGCTTTGAGAAGAAGTTAAAGGATAAAGGAAAAGTCAGAGGGTATCGAGGAGGCTATCTCCCCAAGATGCGCAGGGAGATTGAAAAGGGGTTGAGGGAGAAAGAAGTCAAAGCAGTCGTCTCCACCAACGCCCTTGAACTTGGGATCGACATTGGAGATCTTGAAGTCTGCTTGATCGCAGGTTATCCCGGCACCATTGCCAGCACTTATCAACAGGCAGGACGGGTGGGAAGGCGATCAGAAAAGTCAGTGGCCGTTCTCATCGCCAAGAGCCAACCTCTGGATCAATTCATCATCGAGAACCCGGACTATTTCTTTGGGCAATCCCCTGAGCACGGATTGATCAATCCGGATAACCTCCTCATCCTTCTCAGCCATATTCAATGTGCGGCGTTTGAACTTCCCTTCAGGGACGGAGAACGCTTCGGAAAAGAGAGTTTGAATGAGATGCTGAAGTACCTGGAAGAGAAAGGGACACTTCATCATGTCGATCAAAATTGGTACTGGACGCAAGACGCCTATCCCGCAGAAAAGGTCAGCCTCCGATCCGCCTCGGAAGAAAATTTTGTGGTGATTGATGCCACAAAGAAGAAAGAGGAGGTGATCGCTGAGGTCGACTTCACCGGTGCCCATACGACCCTTTATGAGGGAGCGGTCTATCTCTGTGAGTCAGAACTCTACACGGTGGAGAAGCTGGATTACCCCAACCGTAGAGCCTATGTCAAAAAGACCGAAGGGGACTATTATACCGATGCCATCGACTATACGGACGTCTCCATCCTGGAGGGGTTCGAGAGAAAACAGGGGGAGGGCACGGTCTTTGAGCATGGTGAGGTCAAAGTGGCCACCCGCGTGGTGGGCTACAAGAAGATCAAATTCTATACACTGGAAAACTTGGGTTACGGAAAGATTGAGCTTCCGGATCTCCAGTTTCACACGACCTCCTATTGGATCACGTTTAGGAGAAGCCTGCTGGAGCGGCTCCCTTATTCTCGTTTGGAGGTTATGGATGGGGTGTTAGGGCTCGGCTACGCCCTTCATTCCATGGCAGCCCTTCACCTGATGTGCGACCCCCACGACCTCAACCGCTGTGTCGGAGACCGGGGGGCGAAGTGGTTCCTGAGACTTTCGAGGGATTCGAAGGGGATTTATTCCTCCTTCAACACCCCGGATGAAATTCCTCTGGAAGGAATGGACCTCTTTGAGCCGACTCTCTTCCTCTATGACAACTATCCTGGAGGAATGGGTTTCAGCCCGCAGCTCTTCGATGATACACGGGTGCTGCTTGAGAAAACGATGAAGCTTATCTCCAAGTGCGAGTGTCGCTGTGGTTGTCCCTCCTGCGTGGGGCCTACAAAGGAGGTGGGCGAAAAATCGAAAGAAGTGGCATTGGCGCTGCTGAAAGAAATTTTGAAATGAAAGAGGGACCAAGGAGTCTAGGATTCAAGGGTTCGAGCGAAGAAAGCAAAAATCAAAAAACTTGAACCCTTGGCCCCTCGAATCCTTGAACCCTATTGATATTGAACATGGATCTTAAAGAACGCCTTAACCGTCTCACTTCGGTTTCCAAAAGCCAGCCAGAGGAGAAATCTCAGGTTCTGAGCGATCTAAGGCAGAGGCTGGATCGGCTTCTCGAACCGAAAAAGACCTACCGGAAGAAAGCAATCGTTCCTATCGAGCAGCTCGTGAAGGGAGAGGTCATTTCAACCCCTGCAGGCGAGACCTTCCGTACGAAACAACACTTCTCCCCTCACCATCGATATGGCGAGATGGCTTTGGTAGATATCCTGAGCATCCCCACTTATCCCGCCCATCTTCTTTCGAGAGATGAACGGCTTAAAGAATTGGATTTCCGAAAGGCACTGTTTCTCGATACGGAAACGACCGGCCTGAGCGGAGGGACGGGAACCTTTGCCTTTATGGTGGGACTGGGTTTCTTCCAGGAAGATCAATTTTTGATTCACCAATTCTTCATGAGAGACTATTCCGAGGAGAGGGCTTCCCTCTCTCTGCTCAAAAATGTGATTGATTCTTTTCAATTCTTAGTCACCTTCAACGGACGGCAATATGATGTTCCGCTTCTCGAGACCCGATTCATTCTCTCGCGGATGGTTTCAAAGATCAGGGAGATGCCTAATTTCGATCTCCTTTACCCCGCCAGAAGGATTTGGAAAGGGGCTTACGAAAACTGCCGGCTGGTCACCCTCGAATCCCGGCTGTTGGGGGTAGAAAGAACGGATGATATTCCATCGGAATGGATTCCCTATCTCTATTTTGATTATATCCAGACCGGCGATGCGAGAAAGATTCAACAGGTTTTCTATCATAATCAGATGGATATCCTCTCCATGGTCGCACTGGCCGGGAGGATCCACCTCGTGTATCACGATCCTCAAGCAGCCCGACCCAGAAAAGGGATCGAGCACTTTGCTTTAGGAAGACTTTTTTGGGAGCATGGTCAGCGGGAAAAGGCCATTCCTTGTTTTGATATCGCCCTCAAACGGTGCGATGACGATCTGTCGTGGGAAGTGATGAAATGGCTCTCCAGGGCTTTTAAGAAGACGGGGCAGGAAGAAAAGGCCCGATCGCTTTGGGAAGAGATGATGGGCTGGCCTTATAAAAGGGATGCCTTTCCTTATATTGAATTGGCGAAATATCATGAGCATCGACTCAAGGATTGGAATAAGGCAATGGCCTATGTCGATGAGGCATTGGGACTCATCCCATCCCATCAACAAAGGGAGATCGAACTTCTCCAACACAGGAGACAGAGATTGGAGCAAAAGAAAGTTTCGAATGCGGCTCGATGAAAGATTGGGTATTGACAGCCTCTTTCTGAATTTCTATACTATTACAAACGTATTAATCTTATTGAATTTCTGTAGGGTCTACTCCCCGATCAGGCCGTTTAATGGTGCGTTTGGGGAACGCACCCTACAAAATTTGTAAATTTTATAATTACGTTTGCACTAATCATTAATTACTCTGCGGCGATATCCATTAGAATTAGATAGAGAAAGGAGGGAGAGGGGATGCCCAGCTACGACTATCGATGCCCGAAATGCAAGAAGAAATTTACTGCCATCCTCAGCATCGGAGAGCACGATGCTGGGAAGGCGAAATGCCCAAAATGTGGCGGGAAGAAACTGGAGCAACTCATTACCGGTTTTCAGGTAAAAACTTCGAGAAAAAGTTGACGTATTAAGGACCAAATTTCAAATGTCAAAGCTCCCCTTGCTTCCTCCCTCTCCCCGTTGGGGAGAGGGGAAGGGTGAGGGGAAAGAATTTTGGAATTTCTTTTTTACCTTTCTTCCATCTCGATGCCAAAATGTTCGAGCGTTCTCTGAACCAATAATCTCCAAAGGCGATAGTTGTCTTCGGCGGGGAAAAGTTCGAGAAACCCCTTTGAGAATCGTAGGTTCACATCCTGAGCTATTTTTTCGACCGACCAACCAGTGTGGATCTTCTCTAAGGCAAAGGCCTTGAAGTCCTCAATACATTGACGACCCATGTGGAGATGTTTCCTGACAGTTTCTTTTCCTATCGCTGCTCCATAATGTCCCCGGCAGAGAATCTCAGGATCGATTGCCTTCATCTTATCGAGTGATATTTCAGCCTCATCCAGTCGGTACCAATAATTGGGCCGGAAAAAATTGGGTGGAATGTAAAAACCCGCGCCGTCCGAACAGAAAAAGACCCCTTCGTCCTCAAAAAATGCACCAACGCAATCTGGAGAGTGGCCGGGGATCTCAAGAAATTTCATCTTGATTCCCTTGCCCAAATCGAGGACCGATCCTTCACGCACAGTGATATCCAGCGGGAAAGATGGGGGAGGCTGAAGGTTTGGAGCCTCTGAAATCACTCCTTGCTCCTTGAGAGCGAGTGTAATCTTCCGGTCGGCATCAAAGATCTTGGCAACGATCCTTTCACTGGTAAAAACAGCTCGATTTAGATCTGAAGTTACAATTTTCATCCAGGGGTATCTTCCCTTAAGAGTAGGAAAGACCATCATGTGATCAAAATGGGAGTGGAGAATGATGAGGTGGGAGATGGCTTCGGGAGGGGCATTCAATTGGCTTAATTGTTCCAAAAAAGGATAGGTGATGCCGCTGACACCCCCCTCAACGAGGGCATAAGTTTCTCCTTTCACCAGGTACAGGTTGAAAAATTCGGTTCCTAAGAGGCTGATGTTTTTGGTTACCCGAAACGGAAGATTCACAAATTCAAAATAACCCATTGAGACAAAGGGTTCAAGAGGCTCAAGTAGTGTTCGTAGGGATATTCAAGCACAAAACTATTTGAAATTAAAAAGATAAACAGCAATTTACTATCAGATAACATTCCATGAATCTCTGAAAATTTGTTTGACAAAGCCGATTAGTAAATATAGCATTTTTGGAAATTGCAACCTGCAATCCAATTATTGTTAGAAAAGAGATACGAAAGATTTAAAGAATGAAAATATAGAAAAACATGGTGACACCGGCCCTTTTCTTGTTTGTGCCATCACCACCTTTCAGAAAGGTAGTGCTGATGATGGATTTGTTTCATCTTGTTTCAGGTGTGGAACTTCTGTTCACATCCCTGAAAAAGAAATGGCACATTGGCGTGATACTGGAGCCAGTGTTGTTTGCCCACGTTGCTCTGGTGGGGAAATAGGTCAGCTTTTGGAAACATTTTAATTTGTTATTATGAAATATTTTTCTAATAACACAATTCAGCGGATCGAGTACTTCCCCTGAAAGAGTGGACACCATCGCCTAACTTAGAAGGAGTGTCCAATGAGAACAAGATCCATGAAGAAATATCGCTGGAATGCAGAAGACTATAAGCAACACTCAAAAGGCCAACAGAAATGGGCAAGAGAATTAATCGCCAGGCTGAAGCTTAAGGGGACTGAAGATATTCTTGATATAGGCTGTGGAGATGGAAAAGTAACAGCAGAAATCGCGACTTATGTTCCAAATGGTTCAGTTGTGGGTATAGATAATTCTACTTCAAT
>Ga0326728_10004952_pt1 | contig 38496 bp, 27 predicted proteins | sample MB3enrmetagenome_FD_207602 | JGI IMG/M metagenome (GOLD analysis project Ga0326728, IMG submission 207602) | Lab enriched peat soil microbial communities from McLean, Ithaca, NY, United States - MB31MN | ecosystem: Environmental > Terrestrial > Soil > Wetlands > Peat | place: USA: New York... | reverse complement strand
AGTTACACCCGCGGGTAAGCCAAATCAGGCTTCGCCTTATGAGGGCTTGAGCCGTATGAAGGGAAACTTTCACGTACGGTTCTTAGAGGGGGGCGGGCCGGCGACGGCCCGCCTCTACTCGGCGTAGCCTCAGGGTAGCCTCAGGGTAGCCTGAGGGTAGCCTGAGGGTGGCTTCCGGGTGCCTAGCGGTTGGCTACCAGATGGCTTCAGGGTGGCTTCGGGGTGGCCGCAACCCGGTTTCGTCGTTCACTGATGGCTAAGTCGCTGTGGTACAGAGATATACGCCTTAACTAAGCGCCATTCCGGTTGGACCCCTTTCCGGCCCTCGAACGACACACAGGCAAAGCCGCGAAAGCCAGAGACCGGGTCAAACCGTAGATTTGCTTAGGCGGCCCATGAACGACACCCAGCCAAAACCACGAAAGGCATCACACAATGTCCGCAGCTCGAATTCCAATCTATGGTTTGGCGCCTGCCACGGCATCCAACAGTTCGTGGGAAGACGGCGAGAGGGGAGATTGCTCAGAAAGGCGAGAAGCACCCGGAGCTTGCATTTGCTTGCGTGGTGCGTCCAGCCACTGGCGAAGGGGCAAGAACGGCGAAAAAGAATGTCCAATCTCACCTCAGGCGGGGAGGATATAGGTAAATGTGCGCTACGAGCGATATGGGCCTGCTGAGGCAATACGCCCATCGCCAATCGGAATCGGCTTTCGCGGAGCTGGTTGGCAGGCACATCAACCTGGTCTTTTCCGTAGCATTGCGCCGCGTCGCCAATGTCCAGGACGCGGAGGACGTGACGCAAGCGGTCTTCATCCTCCTGGCCCGCAAGGCCGCCACCCTCGGTCCAGGGACCGCTGTGATCGGCTGGCTGTACAAAACAACGCGGTTCACCGCCGCTCGGGCCGTGCGCGCCCGCGCGAGGCGTCAGGCCCGCGAACAGGAGGGTAGCATGCAATCCGGCTTGAGCGAAGCGGACAACGACAGCGTCTGGCGGCAATTGGCACCGCTCCTGGACGAGGCCATGGCGCGGTTGACGGAAAAGGAGCGGGCGGTGCTGGGACTGCGCTATTTTGAAAACCGGAGCGCGGCAGAAACCGCTGCCTTGCTGGGGATTGGGCAATGGGCGGCGCACAAGCGCAGCGAGCGCGCGGTCGAGAAGCTGCGCGCCTTTTTTGCGCGGCGAGGGGTCGGCGTTTCAGCCGCCAGCCTGACCGGAGCGGTCTCGGCGCATTCAGTCCAAGCCGCGCCAGCGATATTGGCAAAAACTGTAACCGTGGTGGCGCTGGTGAAGGGGGCAGGGGCAGGCGGCTCAACCTTGGCCCTCGTGAAAGGAGCATTGAAAGTTATGGCATGGACAAAGGCGAAAATGGTAATCGTTGCGGGCGTGGCGTTGCTGTTAGCGGCAGGAACAACCACCGTCCTGGTCGAAAAACATGTCCAAGCGCAGCAATACGCTGTAGCGCAGGCGCCGTGGTCGGATGCGGGCGCCTCGACGCCCAAAGCAGCGCTCCAAACCCTGATATGGGCGCTGACCCACGACCAAATTGGCCGCGCCGAGCAATTGATGCAGTGGGACGAGAAAAACGCGGAATACGCGGACCCGATCGCTGGATCACACCAAATCATCTTGTGGTCCTTGGGTTTAAACCTCGAGAACATCGCATCGTTCAGGATTCTCTCAATAGAGCCAACCAAACGACCGAACGGCCTGTTCGTAAAGATCGAGGAGTCCTTCAAGGATCTGAGGAACGCCTCCCCTCTCACAGCCGAGCTTCGCCGCGTGGGGAGTCGATGGCATGTGGTGGCTCGCATTGCCTATTACAAGAACAACACTATGTCCGAGGTGATGCCCTTTACCGGCTCATTTGAACCCGGCCGGCCACCCGGGTTCTGACCCGGCGGGAGAGCCGGCTATGCGCTCCCATCGCACAACTGAATCTCAGGGATCTGAGGCCCCGGCAGATCCCTGCCCGGTCTTGAAGAAGGGGGACACGCGTTGCTCTCCGTTCGCAGTCTTTGCACTCGCCCTCATTGTTCAGCATGGTTGCTTGAGTATTGACGGTTCGCCAGGGGCGTATCATGCTCGGAGCTGTGATGCGCATTAGCCGTCACACGGGAACGACGGGGGCCTGCGCCTGGTTTCGGGCAGTAACAAGCCACGCAGTGGAGGGGGTAATCTGCACCACTTGGCCTTTGTTTCGCCTGATGTTGAGCCCCAAAACGGTTCTCCAGGCGAGAATCCCGGCAGCCGTCAGCGCCCAGCCTCCAAAGGGTGTGTTTGACGCTGGGGTCATCCTGTTGAGGCCCGTTTCAACCGGTCAATGGAAAGGTCAGGATGAGCGTTCAAATCTCAGATAGCTCCCTCTTCGAGGCAAGGGCCGGGCGCTTGGGGTTTTCGCGGGTGGAATTGATGGCGGTGGTCGCGACCGTGGCAATCCTGGCCGCCCTGCTTTACGTCGCTATTGATCAGGCCCATTTGCGAGTTCAAATGGCCTACTGCCAGAACAACAACCGGCAGCTTTGTCGGGCGTGGCTGATGTACGCCCAGGCCAATCAGTCCCTGGTCAACAACTTTGGCCGGGATGAGATGCGCGCCGAATACCTGAGCGGGGACTTCAACAACTGGGTCAACGCTGTGCTGGATTGGCGCCCGGGGGAACAGAACACAAACGTCGCCTACATCGAGAACGGTCTGCTTTACCCGTACGCGCATAATCCCAAGATTTACCGATGTCCGGCGGACAACTTCGTGAGTCCGGTCCAGCGCGGACTAGGCTGGCGGCACCGAACTCGCAGTTTTTCCATGAATGGCTTCCTGGGCCGCTTTGTCCTCCATGGTGTGGATTCCACGGCAAAGGGGCGCAATCCGTTCATCTCCGAAGACCGCCAGTTTCTCCGGCTTTCAGACATCGGGCAACCTGATCATACCTACGTGTTCATCGAGGAGCAGGCTGACACGTTGGGAGATGCCTATTTTTGGGTGGACAACGATGGCTGGGCCGATATCCCCGGCGCGTATCACGCCCATTGCAGCGATTTGTCTTATGCCGACGGTCATTGCGAGTTTCACAAGTGGCACAGCCCCCAGACCCTCATCCCTGTAAAGTACCAGATCGAGCCGCACTGGCATCCCACCAACCCGGACGGGCAGGCGGAACTTCAGTGGCTGCTCCAGCACGCAACGGTCTCCGCCCAGCAATGAACCGCGGTGCGCCGGCCAACCGGGCGCGCGCAAACCCCATCCCCCCATTATGAAAAACTCGGTCTTCGACACGTTCTCCAGTAAGGGCGCCCAATGTCGCGCTGTAGGCTGGCACCCGGGGCCTGCGGCTCGGCACGAGGCCCGCAAAGGCCCCAAAGAGGGCTTCACCCTTCTGGAGCTGCTCGTGGTGATTGCAATTATTGGGATTCTGGCGGCCCTGCTCCTGCCGGCAATCAGCGCGGCCAAGGTCAAGGCGCAGTCGGTGGTCTGCGTGAATAACCTCAAACAGCTCCAGACCTGCTGGCTCATGTACGTGAACGACAACAACGGGCTTGTCCCCCCGAACCGCTCCAGGCTGGTGGGCGGGGTGTGGCGCAGCTCGCCCGACTCCTGGATCGGCAACAGCAGCGCGCCTTTCGATTCGAGCTTTGACAACATCAAGAATGGCCTCCTCTTTAAATATGACTACAACCGCTCGCTGGCGATTTACCATTGTCCGGGCGACCATTCCCAGGTGGTGGGCCAGCCGGCGATGCTCCGCACTCGCAGTTATTCCATGAGCGGCTGCCTGGGAGGGCGGACCAACGAGGTGCAGAACACGGTCCTGCGCGCGGCCGAGATTCCGCAGCCGGCGCGGCTCTTCGTGTTCATTGATGAGAATGAAGACAGCATTGATGACGCCCATTTCCTGACGTGGCCGGCCCCCGACGACCGGTGGGTCAATATGCCTGCGGACCGGCACGGGCAGGCGGGGGTGCTCTCGTTCGCGGACGGGCACGTCGAGAGCTGGAGATGGAAGTGGCGCAAGGACTTCAAGCACAAGCAGAGCTACTGGAAACGGGTCGAGAGCCCGGCCGATTTGGCCGACCTGCGCCGGCTCCAGGACGCCATCCTGCCGGTCCCTAACTTCGTGCCCCAACCGTAACAGAAAAAGGGTCAGCCCCTAGCATGGTTCATTTGCACTCATAGCCCGAGTTGGGTCTGTGCTGCAGGGCTGGTAGCCGGCAGGCTGTGGTGCATCCAGTGATGCAAGCGGGCATTGGCGCTCTTGGAGGTGCCCAAAAGCATGCGGGCGGCGATGGTTTTCACCGAAAGCGTCGTCTCCTGGCGCAGGCGGGCGGCAATGGCCAGCTTCGCCGGGTCGCTCTTATGCCGGCCCGCCAGGTCGAATTCCTTCCAGCCGCATCGGTCCAGTTCTTCGGCGATAATCCGTTGCGCTTTGGCTTGCGCCCTCTCCAGCCGCAGCGCCCCGGAATGGTGGTCTCCGAGTCTGCCATCCATTCTTTGGAGCAGTTCCTGCCGGAACTGCTCGCCTCCGAGAAACCAGCCGCGCCGCAGCCTGCGCAGGGACTGCGGGTCGGTTTCCTCCAGCCGCCGCTTTTCCATCTGGCGCTCAAAGACCTGTCGGCCCGCCGCCGTCTCCTGCGGGATCCCGTGCTCGCCCAGCAACCGATCCACGCGCAACCATCTGGGCCGATGCTCGGGGGCGGCCAGGTAGAGTGGCAGACTGCTCCAGGGGTAAGCCAGCAGGCACGCCTCGGCCAGCGTCTTCAGGAAATCCTGCCGGTCCACGTCGTCCAGAAAGATGTCCTCACGCCGGTCACCCCGGCTCATGACGTGGTAAACCGCTCCCGGATACTCGATGCGCAATTGCCGTGGCATCAGCCACAGATGTGCCCGCGCGTCCCGCCCCTGTCAAGCACCAGCATCGAACCGGAGCCCCGCTCAAAATGAACCACGCTATGGGTTGACCCCTGCTATGGCGCGGCTGGGGTGGGCAGACCAAGACCTGCGGGGACATCGCAAGGGGGGGACGGCAGGAAGGTCAGAATTGCCGCACGCCTGAGGCAGGAGACAACGATGACACTGGCCTGGATAGCCAAGCGGCTGCAAATGGGGGCACCGGGCCACGTTGCTTGCCTGCTCTATCGAAATAACCAGGAGCCTGGAGGAAGTAAAAATAAGTTGTTCTGACCCCGCTACGGTGCCCACGCTCAATTTCCGAGTCCTTTATGTTTTCGTTGTCCTGGCGCACGTTCGTCGCAAGATCCTCCACTTCAGCGTCACCGCCACGCCTTCGGCTCGTTGGGCGCCCAGCAGTTACGGGAGCCCTTTCCGTTTACTTCCGCTCCGAAATGCCTCCTGAGGGGCCGGGGCAGCCTCTATGGCTTGGGGTTCGAGCGTTGCGCCTAGGCTGTTAGGGCTGGAACCACGCCGCAGTGTACCTCGTTCGCCCTGGCAGTCCCCGTATGTGGAGCGGTTAATCGGTTCCCTCCGGCGTGCGTGCCTCGACTACGTCATTGTGCTTAACGAAGCTCATCTGCGCCGCGTGCTGCAAAGTCCTCTGGCGTATTATCACGGCGGCAGGACGCACTTGAGTTTGGACAAAAAGGCCCCGGAGCTTCGGCGAGGACAGCCATCCGGAGAGGGCGAGATTGTCGCCTTCCCCGAAGTCGGTGGACTGCGTTATGACTGCGAACGCCGAGGGGCTTGAAGGCAATCCCCACGCCCACCCGGCGCAACGCTTGCCGGCCAAGACCTGATTGCTGGCAGCGACGCAGCGCTTCGGCGCGCGGCTTCGCTCGCCAGCGGCGGGAACTGAGACTTGACGTGTCTGCAGGGCGTTTGCTACTCTCAACGCGCTAACGGGGCTCTTATGGTGCCCAATGCTAAAACGGCGAGCGGTTCGTTGCCATCCGTGCTGGTTCCAGCCGGGCCAGTGATTGGTCTCGGACTGGTGCTGGTCTGGAGCACGGTGGTGAGTTGGGGAAGCGAGCTATCCGCCAATACCAGTGAATATTCCATTGAAAACTGGCAACTCGAGCAGGGCCTGCCCCAGATCTCCGTCACCTCCATCGCCCAAACGCCCGATGGTTACCTTTGGCTAGGCACCTTCAACGGCTTGGTGCGGTTCGACGGGGTGCGTTTCACGGTTTTTGATAACGGCAACACCCCCAACCTGGGCAGCAGCGGGATCACGCAGTTGGCTGTGGACGACGAGGGCGCGCTTTGGATCGTGACGGTGGCGGATGCACTGGTGCGAATGGCTGCGGGGGAGTTCACGGCGATTCCCAGGGAGGATGGCTTGCCTTCGTTGGGCGGGGCTTACTTGCTGCACGATCCAAGCCACCGCCTGCTCCTGCTCGATCGCGAGGGTGAATTGCGGCGGATCGAGAACAGCCAACTGCGGCCCCTGGACCGCTTGGATCCATTGCGGACCGCTGACGCGCCGTGCTTGCTGATCGGCCAGAGCACCGGCGCGACCCGCGTGGCACAGCGTGGCAAAATCACGCGGTCCCTGACCGTTCCCGTCCTTGCCGATCCTGGAAACAGCAGCAACCGCATGGATCTGCCCATTGACTGTGCGGCAGCAAGTCATTCAGGCGGTTATTGGCTGGCGACCGGCACTGGCATCTACCGGCTCCAACAGGGGCAACTCTCTGACCGGCTGGCCCCCTTGCCCTCGGGAGTAACGGAACTGTTCTTTTTGCGGGAGGACGGCCAAGGCAATCTGTGGGCCGCCAGGTGGGGTAAAGGAATCTACCGGTTGGATGCGCAGGGCTCCTGGCAGGAATTCAGCGCCGGGACAGGAATGGCTGATAATTATGTGACCTGCCTGTTCCGCGATCGGGAGGGCAATCTCTGGGCCGGCTCGGGTCAGGGCGGGCTGTATCAGTTCTGTCCGCACATATTCCACGTGTATCACACGGGGACCGGGGCGAGCAGCGACGTGGTCACGTCAGTAACGCAAGACCGCCAGGAGCGGATGTGGTTTGGCCTGAACGGGGGCGGCGTCCACGAGTGGGCGAGCGGGAGGCTTAAACCGGTTACAGAGCCTGCTCTCCTGCGCTCGTATCCACTTGCTTATTCCGTGCTGGCCGATCACCAGGACGCCGTCTGGATCGGGCTTTATGGGGACACGGTCTTGCGGCTGCTCGCTGGCACCGTGACCCCCTATAAGCTCAGCGGCGGATCATCACAGGCGATGACACCGCAGGCGTTATTCGAGGACCATGCCGGGATTATTTGGCTGGGATGCAGTCACAGCCTCCTGCGCTATGAAGACCGCCGCTTCACGCGTTACACCTGCCGGGAAGGCTTGTCGTGCGACCACGCGGTGGCCTTGGCGGAAGACCGGGCCGGCGGCCTGTACATCGGCACCGACGGCGGTGGATTGAACTGCCTGCGCAAGGGCGGATTCACCGCTTGGACGGAACGCGACGGTTTGGCGGACAACCACGTTTCCTCGCTTTATGTGGACCGGGAAGACACACTTTGGATCGGGACAGTCAATGGAGGGCTCAGCCGCTTCAAAAAGGGCCGGTTCACCACGGTTACCATCGCAGATGGCCTGCCATCCAATACGATTGGCGCGTTGCTCGAAGATGACCTGGGCAACCTCTGGCTCGGCTCGAACCGGGGCATCATCCGGGTCAATCGGCAGGCGCTCAACGATTATGCCGACGGAAACCGACGCCTGGTATCCTGGGACGTCTTCGGCCTGTCCGACGGATTGAGTACCATCGGCTGCACCGGTAGCAGCCAACCGGCATGTTGGAAAGCGCGCGACGGCAAACTCCGGTTCGCTACGATCAAAGGGGCCGCGATGGTGGACCCGAATCATCTGCCGTTCAACCCGCTCCCGCCGCCGGTCGTGATCGAGCAAGTTGTGATGGATCATCTCGTATGTGATTTGCAGAGTTCAGGCTCGAAAGCCGAAGGTCCAAAGACGGCAGGGTCCAAAGGCCGTGCGCTCACCAACCCAAGTTCGGCCACTGGCACTCCCGGTTTGAGGAGTATCCGTCTTGCCTCAGCCCTCGCGAGCCCGCTGACCCTCACCGTCCCTCCCCGGACCCATCGAGTGGAGTTTCACTTCACTGGCCTGAGCCTGGTAGCGCCGCAGAAGGTGCGGTTCCGTTATCGGTTGGACCCGTTTGACCGCGACTGGACCGAGGCCGGAACCCGCCGCGTGGCCTACTACACCGGAATCCCGCCCGGCCAGTACCAGTTTCGGGTGACAGCCTGCAACAACGATGCGGTGTGGAACGAGGAGGGCGCCCGCCTCAGCCTTGTGGTGCTGGCGTCGTGGTGGATGACGTGGTGGTTCCGCGCCCTGATGGTGCTGGGCGTGGCGGGCGTGGTGCTCGGGTGGTATGAACAGCGCCTGCACCGCCTGCGGCGCGAGCGCGCCGTGCAGACGGCCTACGCCCATCGCCTGATTGTCTCCCAGGAAGAGGAGCGCAAACGCATCGCCGCCGAATTGCACGACAGCCTCGGGCAAGACCTGCTCGTCATCAAGAACCGTGCGCTGCTCGGTCTCCAGCAAACCGCCGCCGCGCCCAACTCCACCGAACAGTTCAACGAGATTTCCCGCATGGCCTCGCACACGCTGGAGGAAATGCGGGAGATCTCACGCAATCTGCGGCCCTATCAGATCGACCGGCTGGGGTTGACCAAGGCCCTCGAGTCAATGGTGGCTGGCGTCTCCCGCGGCGCGGCTCTTCGCTGCGTGGGAGAATTCGACTCGATTGACGGTTGGCTGCCTGGGCAGTTTGAGATTCATTTCTACCGCATCGCGCAGGAACTGCTGAACAACGTCGTGAAACATTCTGACGCCAGCGAGTGCCGCATCAAAGTGAAGCGGCAGGACCGCCAAATCATCCTGACGGTGGAAGACGATGGCCGCGGTTTCGATCACGCCGCCACCCTCGAACTGACGGCCGCTCAACGCGGTCTGGGCCTGAGCGACATCACCGAGCGCGTCCGCATCCTGGGCGGCACCTGGCAGTGCAATTCGGGGCCAGGCCACGGCGCGCGCTGGCGCATTGAAATTCCAGCGAAATCAGAACCTCCCCATGACTCCTAAGCTCCGCATCCTCATCGCCGACGACCATCCGCTCTTTCGTCAGGGCCTGCGCCAGACCATCGCAGCCGATCCCGCCTGCGAGGTGGTTCAGGAAGCCGGCGACGGGCGCACGGCCCTCCAGTTCATCCGCGAGTTGAAGCCCGACCTCTGCATCCTCGACATCAACATGCCGCTGCTGGACGGCCTGGCTGTGGTGCGGCAAATGCGCCAGCATCGGCTGCCGGGCGAGGTGATCTTTCTGACCATGTACAAAGAGCCGGACCTGCTCAACGCCGCTCTGGACCTGGACGTGAAAGGCTACGTGCTGAAAGAGAGCGCCACGAGCGACATCCTCCAGTGCATTCGCAGCGTCGCGGCGGGGCACCGCTACGTCAGTCCATCGCTCTCGGATTTTCTCTTGGCCCGCCGCGCCGGTGCCCAAGCCCTGCGCGAGGAGAAGCCTGGTCTGGACCGGCTCACGCCCGCCGAGCGCCGCATCCTCAAGCTCGTCGCCGACGACAGAACCAGCAAGGAGATCGCCGACGAACTTGGCCTCAGCCCCCGCACGGTCGAGAACCATCGCACCAACATCTGCGGGAAGCTCGATGTCCACGGCATCCACAGCCTCGTGAAATTCGCTTACGAGAACAAATCGCGGCTGTAGGGATTTACGATTTACGATTTACGAGCCGGCCGGGTATGGCCGCCTCTCGTCCGGCTGCGGCTTCCTCTCTTTGCAGCAGCCGCGAATCGAGACTGGGCGCGTCAATCGTAAATCGTAAATTCCACCCTGAGTAGAACCCTCTACTCGCAACGGGTAGTCCCCTCCATTCCCTTCGTCGCCGGATCGTTCACACTTGGAGGCATCAAACGATGAAATCCGTCCAGCCAACATGTGCCGCAGCCGCGAATGAAAATCATGATCGTCGATGACCACGCAGCCTTCCGTCAGGTGATGAAGTCCGTGTTGAAGCCCCTGGCCACGGACTTCGTGGAATGTCAGGACGGCCAGGAAGCGGTGGACCAATACGCCCAAGTCCGGCCCGACTTCGTGCTCATGGACATCGCCATGCAACCGCTGGACGGCCTCCGCGCCACCGCCGAGATCAAGGCCCGTTTTCCGGAGACGCGCATCGCCATCGTCACCCAATACGACGATGCCGCATTGCGGGCGGAGGCGGCGCGGGTCGGCGCTTGTGCCTATGTCCTGAAGGAGAACCTTCATGAGGTGCCGGGAATCCTCACGGGAGTTACGCTCGAAACCACGGTCGCGAAGACCACCGCAGCACCGAGCAACAACAAGAAGCAAACGCCCGCAAAACAAAAGCCGGAAAACAAGCATAGAAAGGCAAGCGGATCATGCAAAGAAAAACCAGATGGATAGGCTCATATACGGCCGCATTGTGCCTGGCCTGCCTCACACCGGCCTACGCCGGCATTTGTAACGATCCCTCAAATCCAGACTACCTTCCGGACGAGGCGTTTCGCAACCCGCAGGATAGAACCGCACTCCGAAACAAGGTCGAGGTGGTCCTGCAGCTGATCCAGCGGGGCGATTACGCGCAGGCTTTGGACAAGTTGGAGAACGATATTCTCAGGAAAGTTGACGGGTGTGCCGCCTCCGGAGCTCCGGACAACGACGACTGGATAGTGGACTGCAAGTATCAGGAAATTGTTTACCAGCGTGTCACCCGTGCCATTGAGGCCTTGCAGGTGATGCTCGGTGAACCGTGATGGCAGACTCGCCGGCGGTGCAGATGGAATCAACAAAGGCCGTCACAATGCGTTAGGAGAAAGCGATGAACTAATAACGCTGGACCGGCAACGGACGGAAACAGAACAAACATTAAAGCAACAAAACCATAAGAAAAAACATGAAAACAAAACCCCAAAACAACCTGAGGGTATCTAACTCGCTCTCTTGTATCTTACTCTTGATCGTCTTCTTGAGGGTCCTTTTTCCCTCATTTTCTCCTGCAGCGACTCTTTATGTCAGCGAGTCCACGCCAGGCGAGTACCATTTCATCCAGGCTGGACTCGATGCTGCCGTTACGGGTGACGAGGTGGTGGTGAGAGACGGCAAGTACAGTGAAGGCAACCTGGATTTCAGAGGAAAAGCCATCACTCTTCGCTCGGAGCATGGGCCGGACTACACCATCCTGAACGGATGGGGGGACCAGGCCTTTAACTTCGCAAGTGGTGAGGGGCCGGGTACGGTTCTCTCAGGCTTTAAGATCAAAACTGTCAGCGTTGTATCCGACGGCATTAATATTTATCTGACTGGAATCAGGTGTTCTTACTCCTCTCCAACAATCACCAATTGTATAGTTGCTGGAGATGCTTGGCTGACACCGCGTTACGGGCGCGGGCTCGATATTCTTCACTCCTCGCCGACGATCATTGACTGCGAGATACGTGGAAACGGGGCCGATTGTGGAGGAGGGATTTATTGCGAGTATTCCTCGCCCACAATCACGAACTGCAAAATTCATCAAAACTGGGCCCGGTTGGGAGGAGGAATAGGCCTGGTGTACTCGTCTCCGACTATTACTGGCTGCGCCATCTACCGAAATCACGCCAATGACCCAAATAACGGAAGAGGTGGTGGTATTTATTGCGAATACTCGTCTCCGTCTATTAGAAACTGCACGATCGCGAAGAATGCGGCTAATGCTAACGTGGCGGGCGGCTCGGCGATCCGGTGCGTGGCGGCGTCGAGTCCCAGGATCATCAACTCAATCCTGTGGGACAACAAAGACCCGGCGTCTCAATTGTCCTGCTATGCGGCTCCCATCTACATCACGTACTCAGACATCGAAGGGGGCTACGCTGGGGCAGGGAACATTGCCCAGGATCCGCTCTTCGTCGCCCCGGCACTGGGGAACTTTGAGCTGTCCGACGGTTCCCCGGCCATCGACGCAGGCACGCTCATCGTTGATCCACCCCTTCCGGCCACGGACCTTGCGGGAAACCCACGGATCATTAATGGAAAGGTGGACATGGGGGCCTACGAGCACCTGTCCGCCCTTGCGGCAGGCCCAGGACCAATCAAGGAGATTATAAGCCGGATCGACGGCCTTGAACTGCCGCGTGCGTTGCGGAACTCCTACCTGGCACACCTGAAAAAGGTGGAAGCCTTCATGTCGGCGGAGCAGATCATACCGGCCATTAACCAGTTGGAGGCCTTCATCGGGAAGCTGCAATCGGATATCGAGAAAGCCAACATCAGCGCAGCCCGGGGTGAACCGATCATTGAGATGGCAGAGGCCCTCATTGGAATGCTCGAATAATACCGAAAGAAAAGCTATGAAAACAAAACCAGGAAAGAAGCGATCAGGCATCCTTCGACGGGATGCGCACACCCGGGCCGCGCCCAGTCCGAGCGGCGGAGGGAAAGCAAGTTTCTGTCAGTCCACTAAATCGTTCTGTTGCATACTCCTGTCCATCTTCTTCCTTACGATACTTTTACCCTCATCTTCGCCTGCCGCGACTCTTTATGTGAGTGAGTCTGTGCCAGGGGAATACCGCCTCATCCAGGATGCGCTCGATGCTGCTGTCGCCGGCGATGAGGTGGTGGTAAGGGACGGCAAGTATAATGAGGCTAACCTCGATTGCAGGGGAAAAGCCATAACTCTTCGCTCGGAGCATGGGCCAGACTACACCATCATAAACGGATCGGGGGACCGAGCGATTGGCTTTTTCAATGGTGAGGGACCGGGTACGGTTGTCTCAGGCTTCAAGATCAAAACTTATGTGTCGCCTTCCCGTGGGTATGTAACGGGGATCGTGTGCTACTATTCCTCTCCGACGATTACCAACTGCACTATTGGTGGAGAAGGCGGCCTATTCCCACATAGCGGAGGCGGGTTCGCCCTTATTCACTCCTCACCCATCATTACTGAGTGCGAGATACGTTGGAACGGGGCCAATGCTGGAGGAGGGATCAACGCTCACGATTCTTCGCCCACCATCACGCACTGCAAGATCCATGGAAACTGGGCCTACTGGGGAGGGGGGATCTTCCTTGAGGCTGGTTGCCGTCCGACCATTAGCAACTGCGCAATTTATCGAAATCACTCAGATGGCGCCGGTGGTGGTATCTTCTGTAAAAACTCGTCCCCCATTATAATAAACTGCACGATCGCGAAGAATCGAGCTAATGCCCCACCGCCGGCGGGAGCAGCGCTCCACTGTGACTGGGATTCGAGTCCAAATGTCTGCAACTCAATCCTGTGGGGGAACAATGACCCAGGTCTGCCTGAGGTGTCTGGTCGTGAAGTTTTAATTACGTACTCAGACATCGAAGGGGGCTACGCTGGAGAAGGAAACATTGATCAGGATCCCCTCTTTGTCGCCCCGGCACTGGGGAACTTTGAGCTGTCCGACGGTTCCCCGGCCATCGACGCAGGCACGCTCATCGTTGATCCACCCCTTCCGGCCACGGACCTTGCGGGAAACCCACGGATCATTAATGGAAAGGTGGACATGGGGGCCTATGAGCACCTGTCCGCCCTTGCGGCAGGCCCAGGACCGATCGAGGACCTCGTCAGTTGCGTCGATGCCCTCGCCTTGCCTCGTGCGTTGGCGAACTCCTACCTGGCCCATCTGAAAAAGGTGGAAGCCTTCATCTCGGTGGAGCAGATCACACCGGCCATTAACCAGTTGGAGGCCTTCATCGGGAAGCTGCGATCGGATATCGAGAAAGGCAACATCAGTTCAGTCTGTGGTGAACCGATCATTGAGATGGCAGAGACGCTCGTAGAAATGCTCCAGTAGAATCAACAAAGGCCGTCAACGTGCATTAGAAGACAACGATGAACCAAACAAACACTTTGATGAAAGGATCAGAACAATGAAAAGCTCAGGTTGGTTGGTTTCTACGTCCCTCGCAGGCTGTCATCTGCTCTTGGCGCTGCCTGCCGCAGGAGCTACTATTGTGGTACCCAGTGGTATCATGGCTACCATCCAGGATGGGATCGATGCGGCCCGCAGCGGTGATACGGTCATCGTGGCGGACGGCACCTATCCTGGAGGGATCAACTTCAACAGAAAGCTGATCACGGTGAGGTCGGAAAATGGTCCTCAAAACTGTATCATAGATGGGGGCGACGACACCCGCGGAGTCACTTTCTCGCATGGCGAAAACAGTTACGCAAGGCTCGATGGGTTTACCATCAGAAACTGCCGGTCTCCCAAAGGCGGTGGCATTCACCTCGAATCCCGCTCTTCCCCCACGATCGCCAACTGCATCATCAAGGATAACAATACTTCTTATTCGGGCGCCGGCATCAACTGCTACAACTCCTCCCCCACGATCATCAACTGCAGCATTTCGGGCAACCTGGCTTGGGGAGACGGCGGCAGCATCTCGTGCAAGAACAATTCTTTTCCCACGATTACCAACTGTACGATCTTTTGGAATACGTCTGCTGCAAAGGGTGGCGGCATTTACGCCTTAAACTCCTCCCCCGCTATCGCCGGCTGCAGCATCTGGGGCAACGCGGCTTATGGAGGTGGTGGCGGCATCCACTGCCACAACTCCTCCCCTGCGATCACCGGCTGCACCATCTCGGGAAACTCTGGACCCAGCGCGGGCGGCATCCACTGCTACAACTCCTCCCCTGCGATCACCACCTGCACCATCTCGCAAAACGAGGCTGCTTATCAGGCTGGCGGCATTTACTGCTCCGACAACTCCTCCCCCACGATCACCGACTGCACCATCTCGGGAAACTCTAGAAAGTATCCTTTTAATGACCCCTATAATTTTAATGCCGGCGGCGGAATTGGTCTCCAGGGCTCCTCTCCGGTTATCGCCAACTGCATCATCTGGGGAAACTCTACTGATAAAGGCGGCAGCGGCATCTTCGTCGCAGACGGCTCCTTTCCCATGATCGTCAACTGCACCGTCGTGGGCAACGGGTCTGCTGATAACCAGGGCGGCGGCGTCTGGTCCGCCGACGCGGTTCCCACGATCCTCAACTCCATTCTTTGGAACAATTCACCGCCGGAGATTTATGTCCATAACTCGGTCTTCTGGCCCAAGAGGGAGCCGATTGTGAGCTACTCCGATATCGAGGGTGGATACCAGGGGACGGCCAACATCAATGCCGATCCTCTCTTTGTCAATGCGGCGGCAGGGGACTTCCATATTCAACCGGGGTCGCCCTGCATTGACAGCGCAAGTAATGGGGCGGACATGGGGGCTTACGAAGCCGTGGGTTCACCCGCGCTGTCGAGCGGCTTCCTTTTGGACCCATCCGATCCGCAATACATTCCGTAGCGCGCTGGCGGCGGCAGGGGCCACCGGCAAGTACGGGGCTGGCAATACTAATACGCCATTAGCGCTAACGAACTTCTACCCGACCCACTATGACACGCAGCGATACTCCTACTTCGAGCAACTACCCCCGTTCGACCCGAGCACGCCGCTCGAGGCCAATGAAATGCGGATCACGTTCATGGGATCCACCTGCCCCAACGACTGATAGGGAATTGCTTTTCGCGCGCCCGCATGTACTCGACGCTGCGCGGGTGATGCGTTATTCCTGGTCGCGATCACGGCGGAATAGAGATGGCAGTGTGATTCTGGATTTGGGATCGAGGTTCGTCGCCTGGCTCCGGGTTGCCAAAAACATTCACTCCCGAAAAAGGGAGAGTCACTCTCTCACGCGTGCAGTGTTGTCTGGCGCCAGCGGATTTCGCCACCGACGAACGGTGGCGGAAGTAGAAACGAACAAAACAAGACAAACAAAACCCAGGCGCGTGTCGCCTGAAAAGAGAAAGAACAACAAAGTGAACGCAAAGAAAATCATCACCCTCAGCGGCGCTGTGCTGCTGGCTCTGACCTCAACCTCCTTGGCCGGCAATTGGTGCCACCATCACAAGGGGAAAGGCAATCCGGGCTTCGGCCCTCCTGGTACTGGCTATGGTCAGTCACAGTATGTTTACACCCAGGTGAACGTGGGACCCTATAATCCACCAGAAACTACTTGGTACGGCATTAACAACTCAGGCGAACTGGTCGGAAACACAGGCTGGCCCGGACCAGCCCCCGCTGGAACCACTCCCCCCGAAATCATTGTCGCCACGATCTTGGACAAGGGCAACCTCACCACGTGGGCGGCTACGCTTCCCGACGGCTCAACGTCGCCCTGGAATGAGTTCATCGGGGTGAATGATAAGGGCGTGATCGTGGGAGATTATTATGACGAAGACACGTCGGTGCTAGGCACGGCCGCCTACGACTTCGTCCGCAGTCCTGATGGTCACATCACCTTGCTGCCTCCAGTTCCAGTCCCGGGGGGCGCGCCGTCCTATTTCGTTAGTGAAAACATCAGTATCAACAACGAGGGGACCATTGTCGGAACATTTACGCTGGACCCCGACTGGCAAAATGACTTGCCTGCCGCAGCCCCCCAAGGATTCATCTTTAAGGACGGCAAGTACACCACGTGGACTTATCCGGGCGCCTCGGGCACTTGCTTTACGGCAATCAATGATGATGGCGCAATCGGGGGCGAGTGGTTGGACGCAGCGGGGAATGGGTATGCTTTCTTGCTTAACAAAGATGGCTCGACGACTTCTATCGTGCCGCCAGCTTCGTTGTCTCCCGCGGTACCGCCTACTTCATGGGTTAACTCCCTGAACAATAAGGGTGAAGTTGTGGGAGTGTATCTCTATTTTGATGTTACAACAGGTGCGACAACCTGGGGCGGTTTTTTGCTGTCGCACGGCATCTATACCCAGATCTATCTCCCCAATGAAGTCGGCGATACCGAGCCATGCAGCATCAACGACGAAGGAGTGATTGCTGGCAGTTACGAGGGTTGGCTATATGGCTTCGTCGCGACGCCCGTTCAGCATCAGGACGGCCATTGATCGGTTGAACATGCTGCACGAAGCGAGCGGGCGGTCATAATGGCTGCCCGCTTTCCTTCACCTTGGGTCCTGGGCCCATCGAGGGAACAAATTGCGGTTTACTTCGCAAGAAGGGCTCGACGACTTCCATCGCGGTGCCAGCGTCATTCAGTGCGGCACCAAATAATTGGTGCGGCGCTTACGTAGCGGGGTCAGAACAGCTTGTTTTAACCCTCTGTCTTTGCCAGCTTGACTATTGGTGCGCGGCGGGTAAGCTGGCGGACAGGATGGCACAAAAGCTCAGAGTGCAGTATCCGGGGCAGCGTCCCGGATGGCTGCGGGTGGATCGGCTGCTTGGGGAGTGGGGCATCCCGACCGACACGCCGGCGGGGCGGCGCGAGTTTGCCGGGCGAGTCGAAGCGCGCCGACGAGCCGACGGAGCCGGCGGGTGCGAGCCAGCGGCCTGGTATTGGGGCAGCGAGGAGTTCCGGCAAGAACTGCTGGCCCAGGTGAGCGAGCAAGCCGGCCCGCAGCACACAGGGGAGGACATCCGGGAGTGTGGCCAGGCCAAGGCCGAGGGGATGCTTCGCGAGGAACTGGCGCGGCTGGGGTGGGCAGACCAAGACCTGCGGGGACATCGCAAGGGGGACGGCAGGAAGGTCCGAATTGCCGCACGCCTGAGGCGGGAGACAACGATGACACTGGCCTGGATAGCCAAGCGGCTGCAAATGGGGGCACCGGGCCACGTTGCTGGCCTGCTCGATCGAAACAACCAGGAGGCTGGAGGAAGTGAAAATAAGTTGTTCTGACCCCGCTTCTGATGTTCCGGAGCAGAAGGACGCCTGGCTGTATTAACTTGGGCTTTTGAAGGGCCAGCTTTCCGGCCTGACGCGGTCGTTGTTTCTGGAGTTCGACATCCCGCGCATGGGGCGGCGGATTGATGCGGTGGTACTGAGCGGGCCGGCGGTCTTTGTGGTCGAGTTCAAGGTGGGAGAGCAACCACGAACTACACCAAAGACACGAAAGCACACGGGTGACAGGCTCCAAGGGGACGAAAACCTCAGGCTAAACCTGGATTGGACAACCGTGCGGGGGAGGTGGCATAAGGTGGGGCGTGAGAGAGCAGCCGACGCTGGAAACCAAACGGATGGTACTGCGGCCGCTGATGGCCAAGGACGATTTGTCGGTGCGGGAGCTGGCCAATGACCCCAGGATTGCCAGCCTTTCCATCTGGCCGATGCGGGGCTATGGGCGGAAGATGTGCCGGCGGTGGATCGCAGGGACGCACCAGGGCTGGCTGGAGGGCGCCGTGGCGGAGTTCGCGATGGAGCCGAAGAGCGGCGGGGACGTGGTGGGCCTGGTCGGGCTGGATGCCCGCGAGGCGGGGCCCGCCTCGGCGGAACTGGCGTTTCTGCTGAAGGTGGGATTCTGGGCGCAAGGCTACGCGACGGAGGCCGCGCAGGCGGTGGTGGAGTTTGGCTTCAAACGGCTGAAGCTGAATCGGATTTATGCTCGTCACTTGGCCAGCAACACGGCCTCGGGGCGAGTGCTGGCCAAGCTCGGTATGAGGGAGGAAGGGGTGCTGCGGGAGTTCGCGCCAAAGGGGGAAGGGTTCGAGGATGCAGTGCTGCTGTCCTTGCTGAGAAGGGAGTGGAAGAAGGGAGTCGAGAAGGTAGAATGAGGAATGAAGAATTCCGTCATCTCCACCCGAGCCACCCTCAGGCTACCCCGAAGCCACCCTGAAGCCATACGGTAGCCAACCGGTAGCCACCCTGAAGCCACCCTGAGGCTACCCCGAGGCTACCCTGAGGCTACCCCGAGGCTACCCCGAGGCTACCGGGAGGGTCTGGTGCAGGGCGGGAGGAAGCGGGGGCTGGAGGGCCGCCTGGAAGTGGTAGTTCCACGAACCAATCCGCCAAAGCGCGGGCAATCACCACGAACTCAAACAGTAACCCCGTCCACGAAATAGCGCGTCACGTTACAGTCAAGCGCTTGCCCCGCGCGGCGGTCTTGATCCACAGGCTGAGCTGGCAGATTTCAGAGGGGCTTCCTTGAAATGGTCGGCGCGGCCAGAAGTGATGAGGTCGGCCCAGTGCCGGAGTTTGGGCGGCGAGGCGCTCGTTTGCCCCGGCAGGTTGAGGAAGACGACTTGGATAAACTTGCCTGATTGAAAATGGGGTTTTGAGGGGGGTCTATGGGTCCAGGGTAGGTCCAGGGTATGTCCAGGGTGCCCCCAGACCACCCCGAGGGAGGCGCGGGAGGAGGGTTGTATTCGGAAGGCTTATAGGGAAAGGCCGAAGTCTAAAGTCTAAAGTCTGGAGTCTAAAGTCTGCGGGGGCACGGTCCGCCCCGCCTTTTGTGGCATCGGGCGTCCTGAACCACCATCGCCGCCATCGTCAGGTGGGCCGCCAATCCAGGACTTTCAACTGGACCGTGCGGTGCCCGTTGTAGTCGTTGATCTGCGGCGCGAAGGAGAGGTCAAAGCGCGAGGTCGGCGAGGGTTCCTTGCCGGCACGCCACCAAACGGCTTCTTGCGCGGTGGCACCGTCGGTGACCCACATTTTGAGGTGCTGCTTCTCCGCGCCCATGCGCCGGGGCGGGCGTTGGAGGGTCAGGCTGCGGGCAACGAGCTGAACGGGCGGATTGCCTTGGCCGGTCGGCCGCAATTGGTCAAGGGCCTCCAGACAATCCAGGGTCACATCGCCAAGGCTGACCTCGGCGTCGAGGCGGAGGGGCGGTTGCAGTTCCTCGGGTTTGAGCGTCCGGCCGGCGAGTTCGTTGAGGCGGGCGCGGAATGCCTCCAGGTTGGCGGGCAACAGGCTCACTCCGGCCGCCATGGCGTGGCCACCCTGGCGGAGCAGCAGATCGCTGCATTCCCGCAGCGCAGCGGCCAGGTCGAGTCCGGGAATGCTGCGCCCCGAGCCACGGAATTCCTCGCCATCGCCGCCGAGGATGATGGCCGGCCGGTAGAACTGTTGGAGCACCCGCGACGCCACAATGCCCACGACACCGATGTGCCACGACAGTTGACCCTCCACTATCACATAGTCGGTCTGCGGGTTGAACTTGGCTCGCACCGCCCCAATGACTTCCTCGGCGATGCCGCGTTCGATCTTCTGGCGCTCGCGGTTGCGGGCGTCCAGCTTCTGCGCTAGGGGCAGCGCTTCGGCGAGGTCGCGCGCCAGAAGCAGGCGCAAGGCGTCTTCGGCGGTTTCCAGCCGACCGGCGGCGTTGAGACGAGGCGCGAGCTGGAACCCGACCTCGTAGGTGCCGAGCCGGGCAGGGGACTGGGCAACTCTTTTCAGGGCTATCAGCCCTGGCCGGTGGGTAGCGTTCAGGCGTTCCAGGCCGGCAGAGACCAGAATGCGGTTCTCGCTGGTTAGCGCGACGATGTCGGCAATCGTGGCGAGGGCAACCAGTTCGAGCAAGGGGCGCAGGTCGAAATCGGCTGCGCCGGGCAGAGCGGTCTCGCGCCCGCGTTTCAGAAGGGCGTGCGCGAGTTTGAAAGCCAGGCCGGCGGAGCAAAGCTCGGTGAAGGGACTGGATGGGGCGGCCCCCAGTTGCGGGTTGACCAGGGCGGTGGCGGGGGGCGCCGGCGAGGAAACCTGGTGGTGGTCCAACACGATGACGTCCACGCCACGCTGCCGCAACGAGGCAATGGTGGCGATGGCGGTCGAGCCACAGTCCACCGCCAGGAGCAGCGAGACGGGGAATCTCGCCAGGCAATTCTCAACCCCATCGGGGCTCAGGCCGTAGCCTTCGTCCATACGGTGGGGCAGATAGCAATGGACCTTCCAGCCGAGCGGGCGGAGCACTTCCAGCAGCAGAGCCGTCGAGGTGACGCCGTCCACGTCATAATCGCCGAAGATGACAAGGGCTTCGCCGCGCTGGCGGGCCTGGAGGAGGCGCTCGACAGCAGCCGCCATGTTCGGCAGCAAGAACGGGTCCGCCAGTTGCTTGAGCCGGGGTTGGAGGAAGGCAGTTATCGCGGCCGGGTCACTCAGGCCGCGGTTGAGCAAGCATTGGGCGAGCAGCGGCGGGATGTGCAGGGCCTCGGCCAACTGCCCGGCGAGGCGGGGCTGAGGCGAGGAGAGTGACCAGCGGAATTTCACGCGGGAGGAGGACGGAGATTACGGGCAGGAGCAAGATTTTGAGGACGAATGAAACCGTTGGACTGGGGAGGCCGAGCGGGCATAACGCAGGCAAGTCAAGCAACTGCTCCAGGTTTAGGGGCGCGCCTGTCTTCGTGGCGAGCTGCGGCGACCGAAAGGACGATGGAAACCAAGAGGATGCCAGCGACCACCAGCAAGGAGACGGAAATGGGCACATCAACCTGGATCCAGCGCGGCGGCCGGTCGTGCGGATCGAGCAACATCTCGACGCCCATGAAGACCAGCACGAGGGGCAGGCCGTACTTTAAGTAGCGAAAAGAGCGGAGGGCCCCGGCCAGCAGGAAGTAAAGGGAACGCAAGCCCAGGATGGCAAAGACATTCGAGGTGAAGACGATGAACGGCCTTCTCGTGACGGCGAAAACCGCCGGGACCGAGTCCAGGGCAAACAGCAAGTCAGTCGTCTCGACCATCAACAGGACCAGGGCCAAAGGGGTGAGCGCGCGGCGGCCTTCCCACACAGTAAGGAATCTCTGCCCGTGCAACTCGGGGGCGACGGGATAGAGTTTCCGCGCCCACTGCACCACGCGATTCCTCTCCGGATGAACCTCGGTTTTGACGAAGAGCATCTTGACGCCGCTGTAGAGCAGGAAGGCGCCGAAGAGGTAGAGGACCCAGTCCACCAGGGCGATGAGCGCGACGCCGACGCCGATCATCGTGCCGCGCATAATCATCGCGCCGAGAATGCCCCAGTACAGGACACGATGCTGGTGTTCGCGGGGGATGCCAAAATAGGCAAAGATGAGCGCGATGACAAAGACGTTGTCCATTGAAAGGGACAGCTCGATCAGATAGCCAGTGACGAATTGGAGGGCCTCCTTCTCTCCGCGCAAGGGTTTCAGACCCAGGGCAAAGACCATCGCGAGGGAGAACCAGACCGTCGTCCAGGCGAGCGCCTCCCGAAACTTGACGATGTGGGCGCGACGGTGGAAGACGCCCAGGTCGAGCGCCAAGAACACTAGTACGCAGGCGATGAAACCAATCCAATGCCAGCAGGTGATCTCCACCATGGCGGAAGCGGCTACTTCCGTACGGGAACCGCCACGGTTTGCACCGGCGCCTGCGCCCCCACCCCGATGTGCGGCCGCTGGCCTTTATGCCACCAGAGGACCAGCGTGCTGGCGATGTAGATGCTGGAGTAGGTGCCCGTAATGATGCCAACGAGGAAGGTGAAGGCAAAGTCGTTAATCGCGCCGCCGCCAAAGATATAAAGCGACAGGGTTGCCAGGAATACGGTGCCGGACGTGATGATGGTGCGGCTCAGGGTCTGGTTGATCGCCTGGTTTATCACCTCGCGGAACGTGCCGCGGACGCCCAGCTTCAAGTCCTCGCGGATACGGTCAAAGATAACGATGGTGTCGTTGGTGGAGAAGCCGATAATCGTCAGGATGGCGGCAACGGTCGTGGCGTTGAACTCGCGGCCGGAGAGGAAGTACCAGCCAATCGTCATCGGCACGTCATGTACGATGGCCAGCACCGCGCCCACGGCAAACGAGAACTCATACCGAATCGCCACATAGATCAAGATGCCAAACAACGAAAGCAACCCGGCTATGACGGCTGACTTCTGGATCTCCTGACCCACTGTGGCGCCGATGTGGTCTTGGAGCCGTTTTGTGAAGTCCGCCGAGGGCAGGTTCGTCACGACGGAAACCACGGTATTACCCGTGTCGGTAGCCGAGTCCACCCGTAGCGTCTCGGCCCGGGTGAGCAAGTCCTTTTGATACTGGATGAGGGGGTCTTTGATGCCGGCCTTGGTCAGAGCCGAGCGCACGGCGGCCTCGTCCACTTTCTTAGTGAACGCGAAGATCGTGGTATCGCCGCCGAGGAAATCCACGCCGAAGGCCGACTTGCCGCGATGCAAGCCGTAAGCCAGGCCAATGGCGATCAGGAGCCAGGACGTTATGAAAGCAGGCTTGGCCACCTTCATGAAGTCTATCTTAGTGGCCCGGATAAGATGAAACATCGGCAGCGACTTGAGCCAGCCGCGGTCCACCAGAAAGTCAAAGATCAGGCGAGTAACGACCAGCGCGGTGAACAAACTGGCGGCCACGCCAATGGTGAGGGCGACGCCGAAGCCCTTGATGGAACCCGTGCCCATGTACATCAGAATGATGGACGAAATCAGGGTCGTGACGTGCGAGTCGAAAATGACAGTGAAGGCCCGGGCGTAACCGGCGGCAATCGCCCCGCGCAGCGACTTGCCCTTGGCCGTCTCTTCGCGAATGCGCTCGTAGATGAGGACGTTGGCGTCCACCGACATGCCGACCGTCAGCACGATGCCCGCAATGCCGGGCAGGGTCAGGGTCGTGCCGATCGAGCACATGACGCCCAGCAGAATGATGATATTGGCAATGAGCGCGATATTGGCCACCATGCCGGCGGCCAGGTAATAGACGAGCATGAAGGCCGAGACGGCCAGCGTGCCGTAGATGGCGGCATTGATGCCGCTGCGGATGGAGTCTTTGCCCAGCGTCGGGTCCACTTCCCGGGACTGTATAATGTGCAGCGGCGCACGCAGCGGGTTTTCCAACACGTTGGCCAGCTCAAAGGCTTCGCGGTTATCGAATTGGCCCGTGATCTGGCCGCTGCCGGTCTCGATGGGGGTTTGGATGACCGGCGCGGAATAAAGCTCCTTATCGAGGATGATGGCCAGGCGCTCATGGACATGCTCGCGGGTGATTTCAGCAAAGCGCTCGGCGCCCTGGGAATCGAGCGTGAAGTGAATTTCCGGCTCGCCCAGGTTGCCGCGCACTACCATTGCGCTCTTGATGCCACTGCCGTCCATCTCCGCGCGCTTCCTCACCTCGACCTCTTCCGTGCGTTCCTGGCCGTTGCGCATCCGTTCCTTGCGCTTGAGGATTTCATAGCCGGGCTGGACGATGCCCTCTTTGATGTCCTGCTCGCTGGTCGGACTGACCAGGCGGAATTCCAGGAAGGCCGCTCTCTGAATGGCAGCTTTGGCGCTCTCCTGGTCGGCGGCCGACAAGCCGGGCAATTGGACCAGAATGCGGTCATTCCCCTCGGGCTGGATGAGCGGCTCGGCCACGCCGAACTTATCCACGCGCTTGCGCAGCACCTCCACGGCGTGGGAGAGGGCGGTGCTGGCATCGGAGGCCTTGGCCAGGCGGTTGGTGTCCATTTCCACGAGGAACGAGGTGCCGCCTTGCAGGTCAAGGCCCAGGTGGATACGACCGGCGGCTGCGCGCTGCAAACGGTTCAGGATGTATGCGGTCGGATGCAACTGCTCCTTGGCCCCGAACGATGGGAAATAGCGGTTGATGTCGTTGGTCCCAATGGCCTCCATCAAATTCTCGTAAGGCTTCTCCGGTGTCACCTTCTGCAGCGCCTGAGCTTTCTGGAAGATGGCGCTGAAGGTAGGGTCCCGGTTTACCGCCTTCTCGCGGAAGAACAGCAGCAGGTCGCGCCCCTCGGGCGGATAAAGCTCATAGAGCGACCAGAGGATAACGAGGGCAACGAGGACGAATCTCCAGAAGTTATTTCGGTTCATGGGTGCAGATCAGGATTCGCTGGATTCACCGCTACGCTCGGTGATTTCCGCAATGGCGGACTTAGTGACTTCGAGTTTGGCGTCCGCTGAGCGAATGGTCAGGGTTTTCTCCTTCACAGTCACCACGACAGCAACAATGCCGCTGGCGGTGACGATCTTATCGCCCGCCCGCACGGCCTTCAGGAGGGCCGCGTGTTCTTTGGTCTTCTTCTGCTGGGGCCGGATCAAGGCGAAATAGAACACCACGACCAGCAGGGCCAGCGGCACCATGTTCACCCACGCCGGTGGCGGTTGCTGCCCCGGCTGCGTCGGGGGCGCCAACGCCAGGAGGGCGTATGGACTGATTAAATGCATATAGTCAAATGAGCGGTTCAATCTAGGGATGCCCGCGCATTTAGCAAGCTTAACCATCAGGAAGTTATCGGGCGACGCCAGGGACTCGGCCGCGTCGCTGCTTCGGCGCATAAATCCTTTTGCCTCCGATTAGCCATTCGGCTAGACTTTGCCGACAGCGAACACCTGAAAACCTTATGACCATTTTCTCCAGCTTGCGGTTCCGGCTGGTGGGCACAGTGTTCCTGGCCGTCGCACCGGCCTCGGTCGTCCTGTACTTCGCAGACAGATACTGCCGAGCTCATTATGGCGTTGATCTTCCTTGGTCGCAGTTTGTGATCGGGCTGCTGGCCCTGGCAGCAGCCTGGTTCGGGGGCGAGCGCTTCATTCTCCGGCAAGTCCGGATTCTGTCCAAAGCGGTCCAACAGTTGGGTGCCGGGGATCTGACCAGCCGGGCGAGGCTGTTGCGGGAACGGGGCGAACTGGGGGACCTGGCAAACATGTTCGACGCGATGGCCGCCTCAATCGAAGAACGCGTCAAAGAACGTGAGCGGGCTGAACGAACCCTCCTCAACCGTGCTTTCCAACAAACTGTCGTGGCGGCTCTGGGCCAGTTCGCCATGGTCAGCAAGGATGTCTCCGCCCTGCTCAATCAGACCGTCATGCTCGTGGCTCAGACCCTCGAGGTCGAATACTGCTATGTGCTGGAACTGCAACCGGGAGGTGAGTGCCTGCTGCTGTGCGCGGGAGTCGGCTGGAATGACGATTGCCTCGGCAAGGCCGTCGTCCCGGTGGACCCGGGGACAGAGGCCCGGTTCACGCTCCAGGCCGGCGAAGCGGTGACTTTCGAGCACCTGCCAGGCGAGACCCGCTTCCGCGGCTCTTCTTTGCTGACCAACCACGGCGTCGTCAGTGGGATCAGCGTTGCCATTGCCGGACATGGGCAAGCATTCGGTATCCTGGGAGCCTACACCACCCGCCCGCGAAAGTTCACCGAGGACGAGATCCACTTCCTCTTCTCGCTCGCAACCGTGCTGGCCATGGCCGTGGAACGGATTCGGACGGAAAGCGAATTGCAGAAATTGGCCGCTTTCGTCCAGTTGAATCCCAACCCCGCGATGGAACTGGCAGCCGATGGCACTGTCACCTATTTCAACAGTGCCGCCCTTAAACTCTGCCAGGCGATCGGCCAGGACCATCCCCGTGCGCTGCTGCCGCCCAACGTCCAGTTGACAGTCCACAACTCCCTGACTACGGGCCAAAGCGCTCTGAACCTTCAAACGGTATTTGGCGGTCGTACCCTGTCCTGGTCATTCCGTCCAGTGACGGCTAGCCAGGTGGTGCACTGCTACGTCGAAGACATCACCGACCGGCTGAGTCTGGAAGCCCAGTTGCGCCAGTCGCAGAAGATGGAGTCCATCGGTCAGTTGGCTGCCGGGGTCGCGCACGATTTCAACAACATGCTCACGGTCATCCAGGGCCACTCCGGCATGGTGCTGTCCAAGGCCAACCTGCCGCCCGGGCTGTTCGATTGCGCCCAGGCCATCTACTTCGCTGCCGAACGCGCCGCGAGCCTGACCCGGCAGTTGCTCATGTTCAGCCGGAAGAATGTGATGCAGCCCAAGCCACTCGACTTGCGGGCCATAATCGGCAACCTGTCCAAGATGCTCAAGCGCGTCCTCGGCGAAACCATCTCGCTCGATTTCAATCCGCTGCCTGAGCTCCCCCTCGTGCAAGCTGACATCGGCATGATCGAGCAGGTCATCATGAACCTCGTTGTCAACGCCCGCGACGCCATGCCGAACGGCGGCACGCTGACGATCAGCGCCCATCCGGTTGAGATAAGGGCGGCCTACGTGCAGACCCATCCTGAAGCGCGGGTCGGCCCCTTCGTTTGCCTCCGCGTCAGCGATACGGGTTGCGGCATGGACGCCGCCACCCTGGGCCGCATCTTTGAACCGTTCTTCACTACCAAAGACGTAGGTAAAGGCACCGGCCTCGGCCTCGCGACGGTCTATGGCATCGTCAAACAGCACGAGGGCTGGATCGAGGTCACCAGCGAAGTCGGCAACGGAAGCACGTTTGACGTGTTTCTTCCCGCCAGCAGCGAGCCTCTCAAAGTGGCGTCACCGGAATCTCCCCTCGTCGCGCCAGTGCGCGGCGGCCAGGAAACCATCCTCGTAGTCGAAGATGAGCCGGTGTTGCGTGACATGGCCCGGCTTATCTTGCAGGATTGCGGCTATCGTGTTTTGGAAGCGGGCTCCGGCGCGGAGGCCTTGCAGGTGTGGGAACGCCAAGCCAAGGCCATTGACCTGGTGCTGACGGACATGGTCATGCCGGGAGGGATGTCGGGCAGGGAACTCGCCGCCAGACTGTTCGCCAACCATCCCCCACTCAAGGTGATCTTCACCAGCGGCTATAACGTGGAGGAAGCGAAGACCGATTTCTTCCGCCGCGGCGGCGGCGTTTTCTTGCAAAAGCCCTATACCCGTACCGATCTGGTTAAAGTCGTGCGTGAAGCCTTGGACAAGCCAGCCCGGAACGGTGCCGAGCCCGTTCAAGTCAAGTGACAGCTCGCAGCCAAGTGGAATCCCGGCCTGGTCCTTGCTGAGACGGGGATGAACTCGGGCGCCGGTCCCGGACGGCTAGAGGGACAGTGAGGCGGACCCGCACCCGCGCAACAGCAGCGTGAAGCCGTAGGCCAGCAAGCCGCTCACGGGAATGGTCAGGACCCAGGCCCATACCATGCGGCCGACGATGCCCCATTTGACAGCGCTGAATCGTTTGGTCGCGCCGACACCCATGACCGACGTGGAGATGACATGGGTAGTGGACAAGGGGATTCCCCAATGGGTGGCGACTTGAATAATGCCCGCGGCCGTGGTTTGTGCGGCGAAGCCATGGATCGGCTGCATCTTGACCACCTTGTGACCCAGTGTCCGGATGATCCGCCAGCCGCCGATTGCGGTGCCGGCCGCCATGGTGAAGGCACACACCACTTTGATCCACGCGTACACCTTGAACTCCGGCGCGCGCAGGAATTCCAGCCACGGCGGCAAATGTTCAAACGCGTTAGTCTTTGTCGTGGCCGTGAAAAGGGTCAGCGCGATGATGCCCATGGTCTTTTGCGCGTCGTTGGTGCCGTGGCTGAAACTCATCCAGGATGCGCTAAGCAACTGGCAGCGGCCGAACACAACCTTCGTAAGATGTGGACTCCAGTTTCGGAGCAGCACCATCAGCAGCGCCATGAACGCGAACCCGATGATAATGCCGCAGGCGGGCGACAGGAACATCGGCCCAACCACCTTGGGCCATAGTCCTTCCAGTTTGTGCGTGGCGGGGTCGAAGGCCGACCATTTGATCACCGACCAGTCACCGGCGGCTGAGGCGAACGTGGCGCCGCACAGCCCGCCAATCAGCGCGTGGCTTGAGCTGGACGGCAGGCCCAGCCACCACGTCAGCAAATTCCAGGCGATCGCAGCCAACAACGCCGCCAGCAGGGTGGTCGCGGAGACAAAGTGGGTATCTACGAGGCCTTGGCCAATTGTGCTCGCCACCGCTGTGCCGCTGAGCGCACCTAGCAAGTTGAACACGGTGGACAGCACGATGGCCTGGCGCGGGGTCAGGGCTTTGGTGGAAATCGTGGTGGCGATGGCGTTGGCCGTGTCGTGGAAGCCATTGGTGTACTCGAAGATCAACGCCACACACAGGACGATCAAGAACAGAGTCATGAGCTGCTAAAGTGTCCGCACAGATGCCTGGCCGCGCTTGTATTGCCATTGGTTCATACCGCCGCTCCCAGCGCCTTCAGCAGGTGCATCAGGGCATAAGCGATCAAGCCGGTCGCGGGCAGGGTCATAAACCACGTCCAGGCAATGCTCTCGACCACGTGCCAGCGCATGGCCTTGTGGTTCCTCGCTGCGCCGACACCCACGATGGAAGTCGAAACTGCATGAGTCGTCGAGACGGGCATGCCAAACCGCGCCGCGACCAATAATATGGTGGCAGAGGTGGTCTCCGCCGCGAACCCGTTCACCGGCTGAAGCCGTCCCACCTTGCGGCCCAGCGTCTTGATGATGCGCCGCCCGCCCGTCGCGGTGCCTGCGGCCAGGGTAAGCGCGCAGACGCACTTCACCCAAAGGGCCACCTTGAACTCCGGCGTGTGCAGGAACTTGAGCCAGGGCTGGGGGCAGTCCAAATGGCCGGCGCGCGTGGCCGAGAGAAGCGCCAGCGCGATAATGCCCATCGTCTTTTGGGCGTCGTTGCTGCCGTTGCTGAAGCCCAGATACCCGGCGCTGAAGATCTGGAGCTTGCGAAACACAGTGTTGACCGTGGACGGGCGCCAACGCTGCAGCAGGACGTAGAGTACTGCCATCCACAGGAACCCGATCACGAAGCCGAGGATGGGGGAGCTGAACATCGGAATGATCACTTTATACAGCAGGCCCCCCCAGGCATACCATGGCTTGCCGGGCACCGGGGCCGACCAGATCACCATATTCCAGTTGTCCCCCGCAGAAGCGATCGCCGAGCCGACCAGGCCGCCGATCAGCGCGTGGCTCGAACTGGATGGCAATCCGAGCCGCCAGGTGAGCAGGTTCCAGATCGTCGCCCCCAGCAGAGCACAGATCAGCGTCGCGCCAGTCACGCAATCCGCGTCTACCAGTCCATGGCCTACCGTGGTGGCTACGGCCGTCCCCGCCAGCGCGCCGCAGAGCACCGTGACCGCCGCCAGGACAATGGCCTGCGAGGGAGTCAAGGCCCTCGTCCCGACCACTGCGGCCACCGAGTTGGCGGTGTCGTGGAAGCCGTTGATGAACTCGAAGATCAACGCGACCACAATGACCGTCAGCAGGAGAGTCATTGCGCCTCAGGAATGTTTCAGGGCGATGTGAGCGATGACATTGCCGGCGTCCCGGCAGCGGTCTATTGCTTTTTCCAACTGTTCGTAGAGGTCCTTCAAGGCGATGACCTGAATCGCCTCATGCTTGCCGCTATACAGGTCACGATAGATGGACATCATGTGTGTGTCGGCCTCGCTTTCGAGAAACTGAAGCTTGTCGTTGAGGTCCTTTACCCGCTCCAGGTCCATGCCTTTGCGAAGCGACTTCACCAGCTCCAGCACGATGTCCGTGGCGCGCTCCAGCAGGTTGATCTGCTTCGAGAAATCCATCCCCCGCACATGCTGAGGCGCCAGGAGGATGCGGGTGGTAAACTTGTCAATCATCTTCGGGATCTTGTAAAGCGCGTTGGACAGGTCCTCGATGTCCTCGCGTTCCAGCGCGGTGATGAAAGTGGTATAGACGGCGTCGCTGATCTCCCGTGTGATCTGCTTGTCCTTTTGGCGCGTATAGGCGAAGTCATCCACCGCCACGGGTTTATCCAGCGTCTTGCTCAGTTTGACCAGCGCCTGCACGCTCGTGCGCGCCTCCTCCGCGCTGGCCTCGAGCAGCGTGAAGAACTTGTCCTCTTTCCCCAATAGCTTCTGAAGCGAAAACATAGTGCCCCACTTCTATCTGACCCGGCCCAAAGCGCACGAAAAAAACGTCACCGGTCACGTCGCAGCGCGCCTCTCAGTTTCTAAAAGGGTGGCTCACGGTGCCGTGCCTTCCTTGTCAATTGGTAAGGCACACCAACCCTGCACCCGACCGTCCTGCGGGGCTACGGGGGTATGAGCGGGCGGTAGGGGACGATACTCCAGCCGCTGCACCGGAAACAGCGAAGTACCACAATCTCGTGCGCAAGTTTCTAAACTGCAATATGTTATACGATTCACCCCGCCCCAACGTAGTTCCAGCAGGTGGCGCCCCCACGCCCACCTTTGCGGCGTTGACACTCAGTAGCCAGCCTCCTATTCTCCACCCGCAAAGAATGAGTGCTTTGCCCCGATCTCACGATCGGGGATTCTTATTGTGGTCCCCGTCCGGCGCTGCGGACCGGCGCGCGCCGGAAGGGCAAGCTGCGTTCCGAGACTATGGCGAATACAATACTAGTCGGCGCCCAATGGGGCGATGAAGGCAAAGGCAAGATCATTGACGTGCTGACCGAGGAAGCAGACGTGGTGGTCCGCACGCAAGGCGGCAACAACGCCGGCCACACGGTCCACATCAAGGGCCAGAAATACATCCTGCATCTGGTTCCGTCCGGCATCTTGCGCAAGAACAAGGTCTGCGTGATTGGCAATGGTGTCGTGGTTGATCCGGTGGGCCTTGTGCAGGAGATCGAAGGGCTGCGCAAGCTCGGCATCCGGATTGACAGCAACCTCTATCTCAGCGAAACGGCACACGTCGTCTTTCCCTATCATCGCGAACTGGACGCCCAGCGCGAGGCTGTTAAGGGGAAGAACAAGATCGGCACCACCAAGCGCGGCATCGGCCCGGCCTATGGCGATAAGGCGGCACGAACGGGATTGCGCGTGATTGACTTAATCAACCCGGCTCGCTTCAAGACCCAGCTCGAATCCAAGATCAAGGAGAACAATGAAATCCTCAAGGCTTTCGGCGCCAAACCCCTGGTGTTCAAGAAAGTCCATGAGGAATACCGCGCTGCGGGAGATTACTTGAAACGCTTTGTCGCCAACACCGTCGTCCTGCTCCACGAAGCCCTGCGCCGTGGCGACGACATTCTGTTCGAGGGCGCCCAAGGCACTTTCCTCGACATTGATCACGGCACGTATCCGTTCGTGACGTCTTCCAACACCACGGCCGGCGGCGCCTGTACCGGCTCGGGCATCCCGCCGCATCGCATGGACCGGGTGGTGGGGGTGATGAAGGCCTATACCACGCGCGTGGGGGAAGGCCCGCTCCCAACTGAGAACGCAGAAATCGCCGACATGCTGCACGCCATGGGCCGCGAGTTCGGAGCGACGACCGGCCGCCCGCGCCGCTGCGGCTGGTTCGACTCGGTTGCCACCCGCCATGCTTGCATGGTCAATGGCATAGACGAGTTGGCCGTGACGAATGTGGATGGCCTCGATTCGGTCGAGACCATCAAAGTCTGTGTCGCCTACCGCGACGGCGCCCGGCGCTGCGATTATGTGCCTAACGACATTGAAGCTCTGTCGCGCTGCGAGCCGGTCTATGCTGAGTTCCCCGGCTGGCGGACGCCAACGCGCGGTGCCCGCAAGTGGAAAGATCTGCCGGCCAAGACCCGATCGTATCTCAAAGCGCTGGCCGAATTAAGCGGTGCGAGGCTGGCCATCGCGTCGGTCGGCCCTGGGCGGGAGGAGACGATACGTGTTTGAGTGAGCACCCCAGCCGCCCATCTGAGTTCCGAAGCCCAGGCCTCCCTGCCGCGGCACGTCGCGATCATCATGGACGGGAACGGCCGTTGGGCCCGGCAGCGGCACCTGCTGCGGATCGAAGGCCATCGCGCGGGCGCGGAATCGGCGCGCGTCATTATCCGGACGGCAGGCGAGTTGGGGATCAAATACCTTACGCTCTACGCGTTTTCGGTCGAGAACTGGAATCGGCCCAAGGAAGAGGTGGACGCGCTGATGAAGTACCTGGTGCATTACCTCAAGACCGAGACGCCTGAGCTCAACAAGAACAATGTCCGCCTCGAGATCATCGGCCAGGTTTATCGGTTGCCGGAGGTGGTGCAGGAGCACCTTAGGAAGTCCATCGCGACGCTTTCGAAGAACAACGGGCTGACCTTGATCATGGCGCTCAGCTACGGCGGGCGCACAGAAATCGTGGACGCCGTCCGCGGCATCGCGATGAAGGTGAAGGCCGGCGAGCTTGACCCACCCGATATCACGGAGCAGGTGTTCGCCCAGCACCTCTATACGCGCAACGTCCCCGACCCCGACGTGCTGATCCGCACCAGCGGCGAGATGCGCGTGAGCAATTTCCTGTTGTGGCAGATTTCTTACACGGAGCTGGTTGTGACCCCGACCTTGTGGCCGGACTTCCGCAAACCGCAGTTCTATGCCGCGCTCGAAGAATACAACCTTCGGCACCGCCGATTTGGCGCGTTATGATTTGCGAAATGCGATTGGGCATTTACTCTGTGTGCGCGGCCCCGGGCTTCCTGGGTGCGCTTTAATCGCAAGTCGGAAATCGCAAATCACAAATTGACCTTCTGCATGCCTGACTTGATTAGGCCAGTGCCGCGACCGGCGCCTCCGCTCTCGAAGTCCAGGATCTTCTTGCGTCGCCTGCTCAGCTTCGTGGTGCTGTGGACGATTGTCCTGACGGCGTTGTTCTTCAGCAACCGGCTGGTATCCAATTACGTGTTTCTGGTGATCATGGTGTTCCTGGCGGTAACGGGGCTCGCGGAATTCTATGGACTCGCAGCGAAGCGGGGATTGGTCTGCTTCGAGCGCTGGGGGATTTTCGGTGGCCTGCTTCTGATGGTGGGGACTTTTCTGAATCTGACCGGTCAATTGGGGACTTCAGGCTCGCCCGCCCGGGTGAATGACTTTGAGACCAGCTTTCTTATTCTCTTCGTGCTGGGCTTGTGCCTGCGGCAATTCTTCTCGCGGAGCAATACCGCGGGCATCCTGGCTATTTCAACGACCTTATTCGGCCTGATGTATGTGCCCTGGCTGCTGAACTTCATCCAGAAGATCAATTTCTTCCCCGGCGTCGAAGGGCATTACTACTTGCTTTATTTTGTCCTCATCACGAAGTGCAGCGACACCGGCGCTTATGCGACCGGCTCACTGATCGGGCGGCACAAGATGAGCCCGCGGATCAGTCCGGGCAAGACCTGGGAGGGCTTTGCCGGGGCCGTCGTGGTCTCGACCCTCGTCAGCCTGGTGTTCGTGCATTTCCTGGGTTCGAAGATGGCTGGCATGAATTGGAAACACGCGATTATTCTCGGAGTCATCCTGAGCATCACGGCGGTGATTGGGGATCTGATCGAATCCCTCTTCAAACGTGAAGCCGGGGTCAAAGACTCGGGGAGGTTCTTCCCTGGGATTGGCGGGATACTCGACTTGCTGGACAGTTTGCTCTTTAATGCACCGATTATGTATTTGTACCTGCGGCACGTCCTGACTCATACCTCGCAGCCGCATTTGCCTTAAGATGAAGAACGTCGTTTTGCTGGGCAGCACCGGGTCAATCGGCACGAGCACGGTCAAAGTGGCCGAGGATCTGCCAGATCGAATCCGCCTGCTCGGCCTGGCTGCCGGAAACAACGGGGATTTGCTTCTGGACCAGACCCGCAAACATCGGCCCGCGGCGATTTCCATCAGCGATCCGGCCAAGGCGCGCGACCTGCGTGACACGCTCGGTGCGAGCACGGAGGTCTTCTCGGGCGCGGAAGGGCTTGTTAAGCTCGCCACGCTGCCAGGTGCGGACATCGTGCTCATCGCCATTGTGGGCACGGCAGGGTTGGAGCCGGCGCTGGCGGCAATTCGCGCCGGCAAAGACATCGCGGTCGCGTCGAAGGAAATCCTGGTCATGGCCGGCGAAACGGTGATGCGGGAAGCGCGGAATCACGGCGTGAATGTGCTGGCAGTGGACAGCGAACACTCAGCGATCTTCCAATGCTTGGATGGAAAACCGCCCGGGTCAGTGCGCCGGCTTTGGCTGACGGCCTCCGGCGGCCCTTTTCGCACGACACCCAAAGCGGAATTCTCTGGTATCACAGTCGAGCGCGCCTTGAAGCATCCCTCCTGGGTCATGGGCCGGAAGATCACAATTGATTCGGCAACGCTTTTCAACAAAGGGCTGGAGATGATTGAGGCGCGCTGGCTGTTCGACATCGAGATGGGCCGCGTGTCGGTGGTCGTCCATCCCCAGAGCGTTGTGCACTCGATGGTTGAGTTTGTGGATGGCTCCATCCTGGCGCAGCTCTCGACCCCCGACATGTGTCTGCCGATTCAATATGCCCTGACCTACCCCGAGCGTGCGCCCAGCGAGCGCGTCCGAACCAACCTGGCGAAACTGGGCAGTCTCACCTTCGAGGAGCCTGATCCCGAGCGGTTTCCGGCCCTGGAGTTGGCCCGCGAGGCCGGGGAGATTGGTGGGACCCTGCCGGCGGTATTGAACGCCGCGAATGAGGTCGCCGTCGCAGCTTTCGTGAATCGGCGCATCGGATTCCCGGACATACCCGTTCTGGTCCGGCGTATCATGGGCCGGCACCAACCGGTGCCGCACCCGACCTTGCAGCGGATCCTCGAAGCCGATGCCTGGGCGCGGGCCGAAGCAGGCCGAGGTTAACGCCCCCTTCATGTCACTCGCTCATTGGCAACCTCGACCCGGCCGCCAACAAATAACCAGCAATTCTCATTTTGTCAGGCTGGTAGGGCGCGTCACTCCGTGCGCGCCGGTCCTGGAGCGCCTGCGAGCGAACGGCGCGCACGGAGTGACGCGCCCTACCCTGGGACCTATCCCCATAATGAGAATTGCTGACAAATAACTGGCATAAGCGGCCAGTCCGGTTAAGTTCTCCCAACCGAATATGTGGCTTTTGAATGCTATTTATGTGGTCGCCGCAGTCATCGTGCTGTTTGGCGCCGCAGTGTTTGTCCACGAATATGGGCATTATTGGACGGCCCTGCGACGTGGCCTGAGGATCGAGGGCTTTTCGATCGGGTTCGGACCCAAGATCGTAAGCTGGATGCGCGACGGGGTGGAGTGGTCGTGGCGGTGGATCCCAGCCGGGGGCTTCGTCAAGCTGCCGCAGATGGTCACGTCTGACGCCCTGGAGGGCAAGGCCGAAGAACCGGTCGAGCAACTGCCTGCCGTGTCCCCGTGGTCCAAGATCCTAGTGGCCTTCTCCGGGCCGATGATGAACGTCGTCTTCGGCGTAGTCACTGCCTGCTTTCTGTGGGCAGTCGGGATTCCCGTGCCGGTCAGCCCGCCCATCATCGGCTACGTGGAGCCGGGCTCGCCAGAGGCGAAGCTCGGCATTCAGCCGGGGGACGAGATCCTTTTCGTGGATGGGAAGCGGATCACCTCCTGGCATGACATTCAGGAAACGACGATTCTCGCGCGCGGCACCAACCTGCCCGTGGTCATCGCCCGAGCGGGGAAGTTTACTAACACCTACGAACTGACGACCGTGGTGAGCGAGGCCCTGGGCTTGAAGGTTCTTAATCTGGACCCGCGTGATCACCCGGTCATCCAGGAAATCAAGCCCCACAGTGCGGCGGAGGCGGCGGGGCTTAAGGCCGGGGATGAGATCCTAATGTTCGCCCAGGTCCCGCTGTACGGGGCCGACCAGTTCATCAAGCTCATCCAGAAGTGCCCGGGTCAGACGAAAGACATTGTCGTTAAGCGCGACGGCCAGCGCGAGAGCCTTAGGGTGACACCGCGCCTTGACGCGAGTGACAAGGTCGGCCGGATTGGCGCGGTGATCGGTACCGGAAGGCCGGTGTACCGGATTGAGAGAATTCCACCCTGGGTCCAGATCAGCTCAGTCATAGAACGCACAATCAGCACCTTCGCCGCGCTGGCTCACTCGAAAGAGACGGGAGTCGGGCTGAAGGATTTGAGCGGCCCGCCGGGCATCCTGACGATGCTGGCGGCCTACGTAAACACGGATTGGCGGCTGGCGTTGAGCTTCCTGGTGCTGCTGAACATCAACCTGGCCATCATCAATCTCTTGCCGGTGCCGGTGCTGGACGGCGGGCACATCGTGATGGCCCTGGTCGAACGGTTGTTCGGCCGGCCGCTGCCGCGGCGCCTGGTGGAATACACTTCCACCGCGTTCGCCGTCCTTCTCATTGGCTTCATGGTATATGTCTCCTATAACGACGTGAGGCGCGCTCCGCTTTTTCGCTCCATGTTCAACAACCAGGGGCTCACCATCGAGAAACAGGAGAGCGCGCCTGCCGGTGGGCGATGAGCACGCTCCACTACTGCGAGTCACCCTTCTCCTTTCGCCGACGCCGCTCCCGGGAGGTAGTCGTCGGCGATCCTGCGCAGGGGGGGGTAATCATCGGCGGCGGTCATCCCGTCGTGGTTCAGTCCATGATTACGTGCGATACGATGGACACCGCCGAGTGCGTGAGGCAGACCCTCGAACTCGTGGCGGTGGGCTGCCAGATCGTGCGTATCACCGCGCCGACCGTGAAGGACGCGGCCAACTTGAACAACATTGTCGCCGAATTGCGCACGCGCGGTTGCCTGGTGCCAATCGTGGCTGACATTCACTTCAAGCCTGAGGCTGCCCTGGAGGCTGCCAAGTGGGTCGAGATGGTCCGCGTCAACCCGGGCAATTATGCCGACTCCAAGAAGTTTGCCGTCAAGGAGTACTCTGACGAGCAATACGCCGCCGAGCTGGCGCGGATCGAGGAGAAGTTCACGCCCCTGGTAAAGCTGTGCCGCGAGCTTGGCCGCGCCATGCGGATCGGCACCAACCACGGCTCGATGAGTGACCGGATCATGAACCGATTCGGTGACTCGCCGCTTGGCATGGTCGAGAGCGCCCTGGAATTCGCCCGCATTGCCCGCAAGCACGACTTCCACAACTTCAAGTTCTCCATGAAGGCCAGCAACCCGAAGATCATGATCCAGTGCTATCGGTTGCTCGTCGCGCGCCTGGAACAGGAAGGGCCGGACTGGAATTACGCGATTCACCTAGGCGTCACCGAGGCCGGCGAAGGCGAGGATGGGCGTATCAAGAGCGCTATCGGCATCGGTTCCCTGTTATGCGACGGGCTGGGAGACACCATTCGGGTTTCGCTCACCGAGGATTCCCCGCGGGAGATCGAAGTCTGCCGGGACTTACTGGCACAGGTCCCGTCCCTCACTTCGGAGTTCGGGTTTCGGACTTCGGACTTTCCAGCCTCTTGGCCTTTCGATCCCTTCGCCTACACACGACGACCCACGCCGGAAGTCGAATTGGCCGAAGGTCTCAGGTGCGGCGGAGAACAGACCGTGCGCGTGGTCGTGACGGGTGCCACGTGGGACAAGGTCACGCCCAAGCTCCGTCCCCGGGCTGATGTGAGGCCGGAGGCGGTCTATGAGGACCTTAATGTGTATGAGATTGACCCTACCCGCGACTTCGAGGTGAACTGCGAGACCCAGCTTGTCACGGTGAAGGACGGCACGCCTTTGCCGGCAATCCCGGCCTTCAGGCTGCTGGCGGCGAAGCTCAAGCGGTTGGGAAGTAATAACCCCATCCTGCTGAAGGATTGCCTGGGTTTCGAGCCGACGCCGCTGGAGCCGAAGATTGCCTTGCTCCGAGCCTCGGTCGTCATCGGCGCATTGCTCGCCGACGGAATCGGGGATGCGATCCTGGTGCGGGGTGAATCCGGCGCCGGACAATCTCTGCGGCTGGCTTACAACATCCTGCAAGCGGCGGGCTGCCGCTCATTTAAGACCGATTACGTTGCCTGTCCGTCCTGCGGTCGCACGCTCTTCAACCTGCAAACCGTCACCGGCCGCATCAAAGCGCGCACTGAGCATCTCAAGGGCGTCAAGATTGCGATCATGGGCTGCATCGTCAACGGCCCGGGCGAAATGGCGGACGCGGATTTCGGCTACGTCGGGGGCGCGCCGGGCAAGATCAACCTTTACGTGGGCAAGACGCCCGTGAAGTTCAACATTCCCGAGGCGGAAGCCGTGGACCGCTTGGTGGACCTGATCCGCGAGCATGGCAAATGGGCCGAGCCGGA
>Ga0326728_10004951_pt1 | contig 38503 bp, 25 predicted proteins | sample MB3enrmetagenome_FD_207602 | JGI IMG/M metagenome (GOLD analysis project Ga0326728, IMG submission 207602) | Lab enriched peat soil microbial communities from McLean, Ithaca, NY, United States - MB31MN | ecosystem: Environmental > Terrestrial > Soil > Wetlands > Peat | place: USA: New York... | reverse complement strand
GGAGTCATTCCGTTCTCAAAGGGGAGGGCGCGGGAAAAGTACTTTGAGACAGGCCCGAGAACAATTTGTTTACTGAAAGTAACCGTTTGGGTACAGCCGGTAACAGCCGGGGCGCGAAAATGCCCCAGAACCCGATGCCGGTAACAGGAGGTAACAGGATGTAACAGCCATCCCACTCCAGCACCTTTCGGGTCCGCAGGGCCAGCGTGCCGAGTAGCGCCAGTTCCGTAAGATGACTCGCGAACTCGATGGGCAGGCATGTGGGTCGGCCCTCTTTCGCGCAGCGAATCCATTCGGTGTAATGATCCGCCTTCTCGACGCGCCCGAGCGTCGGTGCCGGCTGGTCGAAGTCATTGAACCCGGCTTCGGGCAACAGCAGACCGCCGAAGCGCAAGATTGGTGCTTGTTGCGGCCGTCAATGCCTGCTACTCTAGCGCGTTAGAGTGGAGTTCTGGCTCTTCGATGTGTCCGATTCACTACGCCAGACGCCGGTCTTGACGTAATTCAGTCGCCATCAGGAGATAAACACAATGGCAAAACTATCAGCAGTGTTTGTTGCGATGCTGGCGGTGCTCTGTCCGGCAGCAAGCTTCGCCACCGTCATCCCGACTCCTCCATATCCAGGAGCGTCTCCGAGCCTCGCCTATCGGGTGGCCGTGGATAGGCAGCCGATCTTTACATACCGTTATCCCACTTACAACCAGTTCAACTGGATGGACTATGCCAGCTTCAGCATGACTGGCAAGGTTCATGTCCAGATCACCAACCTCGTCAGCGAGAGGGATGTGCGCGCCTGCTACATCCGGCCGATCGCTTACAACATCCAGCCGCAGATCAAGGGCAATACGGTCAGCTTCGACCTCGATCGGCCGCGTTATCTGGTGATCTTCATCAATGAAGAGCCGCTTTTCTCAGGCACCGGATTGCTGCTGTTTGCCGATGCGCCCGAAGCCAATGCTCCCAAGCTTGGCGACCCCAATGTGGTCAACATCATGGACTACCACATTGACAATACGGGTAAGACCGTCGAGACCGCTGAGATCAATCAGGCGATCGGCGACGTATCCGCCAGACCGGGTGGCGGCGTGCTCTTTTTCCCGAAGGACGGCGTCTATCTCACCGGCCTGGTGATGATGAAAAGCAACGTCAAGTTCTACGTCGAGACGGGCGCGGTGATCAAGGGATCCACCAAGAATGCGGATTATGTCTTGCCCCCCGGGACGACGGGAGGTCCGGGGAGGGTACAGCGGGCGCTGTTCGTCTTCAACAACGTGGAGAATGCCAGCCTGATGGGCCGGGGAACCGTCGACATGCAGGGCTATCCGTGGCTGTGGCACGATATGCAACCCGATACCGGTGACGGGCGCGCCAGAACGCCCGAAGGACTGGTGAATGATCCTCATGGGAATGGCGTCAAGGGCTACGTCATCAACAACTGCAAGAACGTCACTTTTCAGGATCTGTTCCTTCTGCGGTCCGCCTATTGGACGGTGACGGTCAGCAATACCGACGGTTTCACCAGCAGGAACATCAAGCTGATCAACCGAAAGCAGCAGTACCACGACGATGCTTATGACATCACCGGGGGCACCAAACATGTTTTGATCGAAAACGGGTTTTCCATGACCATGGACGACACGTTTGCCTTCTACGGGGGCGCCGGCGCAGGTCTCGAAGACGTAGTGGTGAAGGGTTATGTGAATTACGGCTACACTTCGGCGCTGGTTCTGGGATACGGCTCTATCCCGGCGGCCAAGCACGTGCGTTTCGAGGACGTGCACTTCGTCGCGACGTCGAATAAGTTCGCCATTTGGATTCAATTTACTCCTGCGTACTTCACGGGACGGGGCTATCCTACCCGCGCGAGCAGTAAGCAGGCTTTGGATGACTTCCACTTCCTGAACTGCACGTGGGAGCATGACGGCGGGCAAATCTACATCGATGGCGGCGATTCGGAGTTGACCAACTTGGTTTTCGAGAACTGCACCTTCTATACGCCCAGCCGGCCCGCCAAGATTACGGGAAAAAACGTCGGTCCGATCTTGTTTAAGAACGTGAAGCTGAACGGGACTGTCGTTAAGAGCATCGACCAGTTGACTAAAGCTGGTTGGGATATCTCCGTTCCGATGAAGTTCCAGTAGTGAGGCAAAGAGCAAACATGAAACTGAGAATGTTTTCGTGCGTCGCACTGGCCTGCTGCGCCAGTGCGATCGCGGTCCAGGCCTATGCGCAGACCGCCGCGGGGGTCCCGCATCTCGAAAGGCAAGGAACCGCGGCGCAGTTGATCGTCGACGGGAAACCGTTCCTCGCACTCACTGGAGAACTGGGCAACAACACCGCCAGCAGCCTGGAAAACATGCAGCCTATCTGGTCCCGGCTGGTGGCGGGCAATCTGAACTGCGTGCTGGCGGCGGTATCGTGGGCCCAGATAGAGCCCCAAGAAGGCCGCTTCGATTTCGCGCTGGTCGATGGCCTCATTCAGGAGGCCCGGCGCAACAACTTGAAACTGGTGTTCCTGTGGTTCGGCAGTTGGAAGAACGGTCTGTCGAGTTATCCTCCCCTCTGGGTGAAGCAGGATTACAGGCGATTTCCCCGGATCAAGATCAAAGGCGGCAAGAGCATCGAACTGCTCAGCACTTTTGGCGATGCCAGCCGCGACGCGGACGCGCGCGCCTATCGTGCCTTGATGCGGTATATCAAGGAGGTGGACGGCCAGCAGCACACCGTGCTGATGATGCAGGTGGAGAACGAAGTGGGCGTGCTGCGCGACTCACGCGACCGGTCGGAGCCGGCCAACAAGGCCTTTGCCGGGCCGGTGCCGAAGGAATTGATGGACTACCTCCAGAAGCACAAGGACACGCTTGCCCCGGAACTCCGCGAGGTTTGGGGCGCGAACGGCTTCAAAGCATCCGGCACATGGGAAGAAGTCTTCGGTCCGGGCAAGCCCGAGAGTGTCGAGATGCCCATCCAGACCAATAGTCCTCCGCTGGATCAGGAGGAGTATAAGACCGGCTGGAGGAAGCTGCACTGGCCGGTTGATGAGATTTTCATGGCGTGGCAATACGCGCGATACGTGGACAAGGTGGTGACGGAGGGCAAAGCGGAATACAACATTCCGATGTATGTGAACGCCTGGCTGCAGCAACCCAACATGGCATGGCCTGGGACGTATCCGAGCGGTGGCCCTCTGCCGCAAGTGCACGATGTGTGGCGCGCCGGCGCGCCGGCGATCGACATTCTCGGGCCGGATCTTTACCTGGAATATTTCGACGAGGTTTGCGATCGCTTCACGCGCAACGGCAACCCACTCTTCATCCCGGAGACGGGGACCAACCCGGCCAACGTTCTGACCGCGTTCGGCAAGTACGGCGCGATCGGTTATTCGCCTTTCGCAATCGAGAGGGGAGTAAGCCCGGACAGCGATTTGGCGGCGGTCTACCGCCTGGTGGCGCAGATGGCTCCGATGATTGCGGCGCATCAGGGTAAGGATTCCATTACTGCGGTGCGGCTGACCCAGGGCGATGCGCCGAAGCGAGTTGCTTTGGGGAACTATACTCTGGAGCTCAGCTATACAGGGAGAGGCCGTGTGCCGATCGCACCGGAGCCGAAGCCGCAGCAGGCTCAGGCAGCGCCCCCCGCGGCGCAACCGGGACGCGGCAGCGCCGGGCAGACTCCCATGGAGGCCGCCGCAATTCTGATCGCGGCCGGACCGGATGAATATTATATGGGCGGCGGCGGCTTCCGGATCGGATTCACAGCGAACACGCCCGGGCCGGCAACCGTGGGGCTCGGCATCGTGCAGGAAGGCAAATTCGTCGATGGCAATTGGGTGGTGACGCGCCAACTCGGCGGCGACGATATCGGACAGGGCGAGATTCTGACCCTCCGTCCGAATACCATTCTTCATGTGGTGGTGTACCGGTATGAATAGAATTCCGGCACTTACCGCGATCCTGCTATCGCTCGCGTCCGTGGCGCTTTCGCAGTCGAAGCTTTCGGCGAATATTCCGCACCTCGAGAAGCAGGGAACCGCCACGCAGTTGATCGTCGACGGCAAACCGTTTCTGGTCCTGGGCGCGGAATTGAACAACTCCAGCGCATCGAGCATGGAGTACATGCGGCCGCTCTGGCCGAAAATCGCCGCCACCAACCTGAATACCGTGCTGGCAACGGTGTCCTGGGAACTGATGGAACCTGAGGAGGGTCAGTTCGACTTCAGCCTGGTCGACGGCCTGATTCAGGATGCCCGGCGATACAACCTGCGCCTGATCCTGCTTTGGTTCGGGAGCTGGAAAAACGGAAAGTCCACCTACCAGCCGGTGTGGGTGAAGACGAACCAACAGAGGTTTCCGCTTGTCCAGGACGAGACAGGCAAAGGCCTACCGACGCTCAGCACGCTGAGCGACGCCAATCGGGACGCCGACTCGCAGGCTTTTGCCGCACTGATGAGGCACATCCGTGAGGTTGACGGAGAGGCCCACACGGTCATCATGATTCAGGTGGAGAACGAAGTTGGAGTTCTTGGCCCGTCGCGCGATCACTCGCGGATAGCTAACAGCGCTTTTGCGGCGCCCGTGCCGAAGGAGTTTATGGAGTACCTCCAGAAGCACAAAGACACGCTGATTCCCGAGCTGCACAAGCGCTGGGAAGCTTCCGGCTTCAAGACCGCCGAAAGCTGGGGAGAGGTTTTCGGCGCCGGCATGGAGACCGACGAATTGTTCATGGCGTGGAACTATGCCCGGTATGTAGGCCACGTCGCAGCGGCGGGCAAAGCCGAATATCCGTTGCCAATGTTCGTGAACGCCTGGCTCCGCCAGGGATCGTTCAAGCCCAGCGAGGACAAGCCCGGCAGCTTTCCGAGCGGCGGCCCGTTGCCCGAGGTGATGGATGCCTGGAGGGCGGGAGGACCTGCGATCGACATTCTCGCGCCGGACGTTCACGTGCCGAACTACGACGACTGGTGCAAGTGGTACAAACAATCCGGCAATCCGCTATTCATCCCCGAGTCCAGGGGAGACGCTCGCGGCGTGGCTTGGGCGCTAGCGACCGTGGGCAAGTACGACGGTATCGGCTACTCGCCGTTTGGAATCGACCGGCTCGCGAACCCGGAGGGCGAGCTTGCCAAAGGCTATCAAGTCCTGTCGCAGGTGGCTCCGGCGATTCTGGAGAGGCAGGGGCTTGGGAAGGTGACGGCCGTTCTGGTGGACAAGGAGACCCCGCGATCCAAGGTGCGGCTGGGCGACTACACCATCGAGGCCCGGTTCGCCGAGCGCAGTCAGGACCCCAATGCGCCCGTCGCTCCCGCCGTGGACCGCGTGGCCGGCTTGTTCATCCAGTTGGGCTCCGACGACTACGTGATCGTGGGCAGAAGCATGAGTGTTTACTTCGAGTCGGCCGCGGACCCGGCCCAAAGCGTGGGATTGGCGGTAGTGGAAGAAGGCCAATACGTCAACAGTCGCTGGGTGCCCGGACGCCGGCTGAATGGCGATGAGACTCCGGAGTGGAAGGCTCTGTGGTTTGGGGGTGACCGCTACACGATTCAGAAAATCAAGCTATACCGTTACCGTTGAATGGAGTTCATCAACATGAAACACTTCACTATCTTCATCCTGGCTTGCGGCGCGGTGTGGACCGCCCGCGCGCAGGAAGCCAAGCCCAACTTCCCCAGCGCCCTGCCCGGGAAGGGTTTGGCACAGCATGATTTCTTCTATGCCGGTGAGTCCAAGTCGCAGGACATGTACATCCTGCGCAACGGCAAGATCGCCTGGGAGTTTCACGATCCCGCGGGAAAGGGCGAAATCAGCGATGCCATCCTGCTCTCGAACGAATCGAATCACGCGACTACCGATTGACCGCGAAACCGGGCGCGAGGACGCTGATCCTACGGCTTCGTGATGCGGCGCGAAATTTCCGGATCAGCTGCCGATGCGGACCGTCACGCCGGATTGCGCCACCATACCGCCCACGGTCACCTCCAACGGAACCGCATCTCCCATCGGTGCACCCGCCGGGACACATGCATTCACCTGTGTCACCCCAGCGTAGATCAGTCCCGCCCAATTTCCGGAACACTCGCTGGGAACTCCACCCATGCTTACGTTGATCAGCGCTGCGGGATTTGGGAATAGCGGCGCGACCGGCAGCATGCCGTCGGCCCACGGCGTCGTCATTTGTCCCTCGCCGGTGATGAAAAAGGTGAGATAGCTCCCATGTGTCGCGGGACGTGCCTGGTTGTAAGCTACGGTCTGATCGGGGTAGGAATTAATCGCCACCGCCTGCCCCACCCCACCGGCATAACAGTAGATGCCCGGTGCGGCGCTCGTCACCGGAATGGACATCGGTTGGCTCCGCAGACCGGCGTATTCCACTTGCAACTGGGTAGCTCCGGATACCCCGTATGGGACCACGGCGCTCACTTGCTGGCCGAGCGAGTAGATCATGGGCGCCGCGACGTTATCGAAATACACACGCGTGGCCCCCACTTCCACCGGCAGATATCCATCGCTCCCGTAGGCGGCCACGGAGATGGGGCTGGCCCCGAAACCAGTGCCGAAGATGGTCACTAACTCGCCGGGTGACACGCCTCCCCCTTCGAAACTGGCCGCGTTCACCACTCCCGCCCCCGGAAACGCGACGGTGCCGCTGATCGCCGATTCGTAGGCGCCGCGGTTCACCGTCCCCGGAAACTGCGGGCGCGAGAGGCCTTCCAGATCGTCCGGCGGCGCCACTGCCAGGTTTCCGGTGCGCGCCGCGGGGCTGCTTTCGAGCAGGTGGAAATCGGAGCCGGCCGGATCCGTGCCCAGGGCGTTAAATTGCGGATCGGCGGTGAGATCGTGCGCGCCGGCCGTGGTGTTGACGGGCCCATTCCAGTACAGGTTGTAATCGAACTGTACGCCCGTGCTCCCATAAACGGTGACGGCGGTTCCGGTGGCGGCCGCTTCCACCACGTTATTCCACACATTGACTGAGCCCGACTGGTTCACAAAGATGTCCGCGTAGTTCACTACCAATCCGTTGCCGTACAAGGTGTTGTTCAGGAAGTTGATGTTATCGCTCTGGTAGGCGAGCAGGCCGCCGCCGCCGTTGTTTACGGACAGGTTGTTCTCCACCAGGAACCCTCCCTCATATTCCCCAATGTTGTCGGAGCCGGGCTGATTGTTGCGCGAGGTGTCGATGATGATGCCGTCGCCGTCGGTGGGTATGCCGGTTTGCCCGTAGGGGACAAGCGAACGGTTATCGAACAATCGATTGCGCCGGACGATGGTATGCGGCGCCGGTCCGCTATCGTAGTTCCACGATTCGAAGATGGAAATGCCACTATTGCCATATTGCGCATACCAGGCGTTTTCATGAACGAAGTTGTCTTCTACAATCACGTAATCGGCCTCCGCGGTGCCGATGCCGCCGCCCGGGAAATCGTAAACCTCGTTCTGAGCGATCAGGATGTGATGCGGCTTATTGGCGCCGTCCTGGCGGCCGTCGATGCTGATGCCGTTCCCGTTGCAGGCAGGGTCCGGATTGGTCTGCGCGGTTGGCAGTTGCTCCTCGGCCGTGCACTGGGAAAGACTCACGTTCAGCCGGTTGCCTTGCAGGTAGAAGCCGGAGAATTCGATATAGGAAGCTCCCCCATGAATCATGACGGCATTCCAGGCGGTGCCGGCGCTGATCTGCGGCTGGTGGCCTGGGTAGGCCCGATAGGCGATCCACGCCGCCGCCGTGCCGGAACGCGTGATGTCCAGCAGGTTGCATCCCGTACAGGTGGTGTAGACGCCGTTCATCACGTAAACCACATCGCCGGGCAGGGTCTTGTTCGCGGCTGTTTGAATGTTTCGAAAGGCGGCGTTTTGGCTCGATCCGCTGTTCGAATCGTTTCCCGTCCCGCTCACTTAATAGGTGGCCCCATGGGCGCAGACGGCGAGCGTCGCCAGGGCAAACATGCGCATGATCCACCGGTATTTTATCACTGGATAGCGGACGCGAGCCTCAAGTTAGCGCTCCAGCGACGTGTGAATCGATTCCGCAACTCGATCCGCGGCTCTGTCCGGGGCCGTTCGAATGTTTTTGCGGCGTAGGAGAAGCGCCCTTGCCGAAAGTACTCCATTCGCGTATTCATATCAGGGTTACTCTCGGGCAGCCCATCCAAGTCACCCGAAAACCAGTGCATCGCCAATGCTGAGTGCGTCCCATCGCACGCATTGACGCTGGGCCCGCACCACAAGGCCTTCGCGTCGGCGATCTCGGAACTGTCGATTTGCGCCGGCTCACGCTCGCTGATAATGGGCGCACAAACAACTTAGATTAGAGGCGCTCCAGACTCCGCAGACTACCCGGAAAAGGAACCTCCTTCTCCTGACCAAGAATCGGCAGCTAGTGGGGCGCCATTCTGGCAGCTTCGGAAACACCCAATCCATCTGCTGACTACCTGTCCCACCGGCCGGCTAGTGTTGTGACTCCGCGGGCTGTGGCGCGCCCGGCGCAGCCGAATGCGAGTGCGGCGACCAGGAGCGTGGCGCCGTTCCAATCGCGAGTCTTACCTATCTATCGGATATTCATAAGAGGTTGGAGCAACGTTAGCGCCTCTCAATTGAAGAATTGCAGCGACCACTCGTCCGTCCACTTTAGAATAGGCTTGTCGCCTTCCCACTGGATGGGCAGCCAGATGTACCGCCCGTCGGCGTGGTTCTTCGGCCGCCAGCGGTCCGCCATCAAGATGAAGGCGCCGGGCTTTCCCTCCACCGCAAAAATGCTGGTGCTCTGGCTCTCGAAAGTGGTAGCGGCCTGCTCCTGGGAACCGCGCACCGGGTTGCCCAGGGAACGCCATTCGCCGAGCATGGAATCCGCCACGGCCGAGCGCGCCGCGTTGGGCGTCCAGCCCGTGCAGCCCGAAGTGATCATGTAGTACTTGCCCTTCCACTTGAAGACCGCCGGCCCCTCGTTGTGCCCGCCCGGAAGCGCGCGAACCCACTTGCCGCTGAACGACAGGTAATCGTCGCTCAACTGGGAGATATGCAGAGTGGCGTTCTCTTCTGAAGCGTGGATGTGATACGCCGTCCCGTCGTCATCCACGAACAGATTCATATCGCGCGCCATCTGGCCGCCCTTCATGTCGCGCCGGACAATGCCGCCGTCCAATGCGGCATCGAGCCACGGCTTGGTGGTCTGCTGCAGCACGCCCTGGGGAATCGGCCCTTCTCTCTGGCCCGCGGGCATATTGAGCGGCCACGTTCCGGCGTCGGGCCGAAGCGAACGAACCACCGCGTACGGGCCGGTTGCCTCGTCGCTTTGGGCCACGGTGGTCTGAGCCGCGTCGTAGCTTCTTCCACGCAGTTCGGTGTGGAACCACATCACAAACTTGCGGGTTCTGCGATTGTAAATCACCTTGGGCCGCTCGATCACGTTGCCGCGCGAGATCACGCTGGTGGGGTTGTCTGCCTGCACGGCCAACGCCAGTCCTTCGTCCTTCCAATTGAAAAGATCCTTGGAGGAGTAACAGGAAACGCCGCGCGTGCCCCGGTCGCGCGACTCGCCGAACCAGTAGTAGACCCCCTCGTGATAGAGCATGCCTCCCGCGTGGGCATTGATGTGAACTCCGTTGTTGTCTGGCCAGAGCTGGCCGGGACGGAAAACCGCGTCGGCTGCTAGCGCGGCGGCGGCGCAAAGCAGAGTGGCAGTCAGGATCGGTACGCGGATTGCCATAAGCCACATCGTATTTCCATTTGGGTCCCATTCAAACTCCCCTAATCCTAATTCTCCATCCGCGGGGCTACCGGTCGCTTCGAAAAGGCGCAGCCGGCAATCCTTCATGGTTCGTCAGGTTGGCCGCCGGATAGTCCGCCCACGCATAACGAACGAATAGGGGGTGCCCAACGGCGGGAGTCGAAACAACCACAGTGTCACCGTCGATCACCGCCTGCGCCGCGACAAACCTCCCATCCTTGCCGGCCAGAGCAAACCCGGTTAAAGCGCCGCCGCTCCGCGCTTCTATGCCGCTGCCCGTCTGCTCGAACCATACGCGCAGCCGTTCGCCTTCGTTCGCCACTTGCCGGACCACAGGCCCGGAGTCAACTATCCGTTCACCATACGTCCGCGCGCGTGCGATCAGCGCCAGGCGCTCGCCGACCGGTTGTTTGTTTGTCGGATGGACATTCCGCGGGTTATTCGCGTCTCCCAGATCGATGGTCACTGCCATCCCGGTGTTCCGCAGAGAGAGAGCCTCCGCCTGCGACTCCCGCAGGAGAGGCCACAGCCCGCCCGCCTGGCACGCCGGCAGTTGAACGAAATAGAACGGGAATGGCCCGATGCCCCAAGCAGCCCGCCAGTCTTCGATCATCGTTCGGAAGAGCGTGCGATAGGCGAAAGTGTCCGCGTTGCCATTCTGCTCACCCTGATACCAGATGACACCGCGGATGGTGAATGGGGTGATGGGCGCGATCATGCCGTTAAACAAAACGGAAGGGGTGTTAGAGTGGCCCTTGCCGATCGGCGGCCAGGGCCTATCCGGCGCCGGCATACCCTTGGCGCGCAGTTCCGCGGCGCGCTCCTGGTAATCCTCCCACTCCTTCTCGTACTTATCCATGGCGGGCGAATAGCGTTCCAGCGCTTCGTTCCACCGGTCAAAGACCCATTTCAAACTGGGGTCGCCGGCGAGCGCGCCGTGGCTCGTCCATGCCTGAGCGGGTGTGCCGCTGTAGCTGGCGTTGATAAGCCCTACGGGAACGTTCTGCGTTCGCAGGATATCGCGCCCGAAGTAGAAGGCCACCGCCGGCCAAGTCCCGGCCGTCTCCGGCGTGGCGGAGGCCCATGTTCCCGGCGCGTCTTCCATCGGCTTGTCCTCGGCGATGACATGCGGCACGTTGAACAGGCGCAGCCGGGGCAGATTCGCCTGGTCGATGGCGTGCTCCGCGTGATCCGCCTGGCGCAACCGGAACTCCATGTTCGACTGGCCCGAAGCTACCCACACCTCGCCTACTACCACGTCTTCGAGCGTGAGCTTGTTGCTTCCCGTTACGGTCAGCACCGCGGGCCCGCCCCGCTCCATCGGCTTGAGAAACACTTCCCAATGGCCGTTCACTTCGGCGTGCCGGGAGACGCTCTGCCCGGCGAACGTCACGGTGACAGACTCATTAGGCTCCGCCCAGCCCCAAATGCGGACCGGCGCGCCGCGCTGTAGGACCATGTGGCTGGAGATGAGGCCCGGCAGACGGACTTCGGCGCCGCCGATGGCCGAGCCACACAGTAGTAACGTTAGAACCGCAATAAATGTTTTCATTTTCATTGAAATTGCATTCCCAGGCATATAGCCATATATCCGTACTCCTCTAATTTCTTGCGCTGTGCGTCTGCGAACCGGATTCACGTCCCGGACTCAAGGACTCCAGGATTCGGCGGACCAAGAGGTGTCAGTTCAGAATTAGATAGCTTTTCGGCTTCACCAACTTTCCGTTATGGTCGTAGGGCTTGTCGCCAAAGTTGCAAATGATCGAGTCGCCGGTGGAGAAGGCTGTCTGTTCGACGGTATAGTCGCTGGTTAGAAACTTGTGACTTGTCATTTCGGTGGTTCCGATCCTTTCGTTCCACTGGTCCACGTGGTCCAAAGACCGGAACAACTCATCCTGATTCCAGTCGGGGCTGTTGATGCGGAAATGCGGGAGATAGCCCCAGAGCATGTCTTCAAGCCAGCCCGGATAGGCTCCTTCCCGAGTCGCGCCCCCGTAGCGCGTCCCGAATACCGCGTCGTGGAAGACCAGAGGCCACAGCGGGATCGACCGTCCCTGAACCCTTTGGTCACGATTCTCGAACCAGTCGACGTAAGGTACGCCGAAGTCGGCGGATTCCTCGCTTCCCAGCAATACTCCCTGCTTCTTGTAGAAAGCAAGCAGTTGGGTTTTGGCGGCCAGGTCCTGGGCCTTGGTCACCTCTGCGCCGGGTTCGAAAGATTGGTAGATCTGCATGGCAGTCACAGTGTCGATGAACATTGCCTTAGGTGCCAGGGTCCTGATATTTTCCCAATTGCGTTGCGCATACGTCAGGCTGTAGGGAGAGCTGAGGATATAGGCCTGGCCTCCGCCCCAGACGCCACCGGTGAGAAGGTCGCCGTCGGCATTCCGGTTTACGCCCTTGGGGAAGCTTGGGGTGTGGGCATACATGTCGCCATAGTTGTCGTGCAGGCCCACCAGAATAGGGTTTGGCGATGCGAGGAGGTTTTTCAGGTCCGCAATCGGGCCCACGGACGGTTCGGGCGGCCATATGTCCGGGTGGGAGTAGTCGTAACCTCCGTTGATCCAGCCACCGACCTTGATGAGCCCTTTCTTCAGTCCGAGTATCTTGAGCCGCTCGATGAGCGCCGCCACGTTCTTGTAGGTGAACGCCACCCGAGGGTGAGAGCTTTCCGTGGATCGCCCTGGACCGCCGGACGGGACGAAGCCTTCGGTGGAGCGTCCGCCGCTGCCCGCGGACGCGACGTTGAGCCAGAAGACACGGCCTCCCACGAGTGCTTTGAGGTTCGGATTAGTCTGAATCTTCTGCCGCAGTGAGACGAATTGCCCTTTATCCATGAGCCACTGGCGGTATATCTTGGCGAGATCGACATAATCGCCTTTGACGAACTTCATGCGATAGGTGTACGAATGGCTCCATCTATTCAGAGAGCGTATGAGGATTGGTGTGGCCGTTCGCTCGGCGACGAAGCCGGCGGTGTCTTCGAAGCCCTCGTCGAAGATCCCGATCCAAGCGGCGTCGCCCTTAAGTCCACCCAGCCAGCGCATGTTGAGGCGCGTGTAAAAGGGGTAGATGTACCTCGAGGACGCACCGCGTTCGGCGGTTCGAATGATCTCGCCGACGCCCTTGGGGATGATAATGGCGTCCGATTGGATCGGCGGAGGGTAAACGAGGCTTGGAATGGAATCGTCAATCGAGAGAACCTTATAGATGAGCCATGGACCGTCGAGGGAGACGTTACAGAGGAATCGGCCGTTGATCTGCTCCTGCCTGCCCAGAAGTTCAAAGCGGATGCTCTCGCCTTCGACCTTTCCGAAAAAGCGCCCTGGATATTGCCTCGTGGGACTTCGTTCCGTGTCAAGCCAGACCTGTCCTTCTTCGACGATGCTCTTGTCCTGGATAGCTATCGGCCCCGCAGTCCAGGTACTGTTGTTTTTGCGGTCCTCGACTTCGACGGCGGAATTCGAGTAGATTTTGACCGACAGAGAATCGTTACTGAGGGCCTTGATGAGAGCGACGGAGTCGCTGGCTCCTTTGTGATATTGGAGACCGGGGGTTTGGGCGTTGGCGGCGCTAAGACAGGCAACCGCCGCGGCACATATCAGGATGGATGCGCGAATCAGTGACATCGGATTCTCCCTGTAACCGTGATTCCGGCGGTTTGGCCGGGGTCAATTCACATGAACCTCACTTACAAACTCGTTACTGCTCCGATCCCGTGAACGCTTGGCACCCGCCGGCGCCAACTTCAGCAGATCTCTACGCTTCAGGCGCATATATCTCTCAATCACGGCGACTGCATGACAGTCCGGTTCTGAATGAGGGGACGCGCCCAGAAGCCGATGCCGAGAATCCAGCCGAAAGTCAGGTAGAGCACCATCATGCCCGTGCGCAGCCCCAGATGGTCGCCGATCTGGCCGATCAACAGGGGCATGATGGCGCCTCCGACGATTCCTGTGCAGAGGATTCCGGCGAAGGCGCCATGAGAATGAGCCAGCGAATTCAACGCCAGGGAGTTGATGATGGGCCACATCACCGACGCGAAGAAGCCAACCGCAGCGAAAGCGATCACGGAGGTCTGCCGATTGCCGAACAACGCCGCCGTGAGGGCCGCAAGCGCGCCCAGGGTGGTCCCGATCAGCACGCGTCGGCTGTCCATCAGCCGCAGCAACACGAGACCCAAACCGCAACCGGCCGTGAGTAGGCCCCAAAACCACGCGACTGTCATGGCGCCGGTGGTCTGCGGATTCACCCCGTGGTACGTCGACAGGAACTGAGATATCCAGTTAGAGGTTCCCTGTTCGGAACCGACATATACGAAGATGCTAAAGAAATATAGCAGCACAATGCGGTTACGGAACAAGCCGCGATAGATCCCCCAGGAGCCGGCCTGTTCCTCTTCCGTGCGCTCAACGGAAGGAAAGCGAAAAGCCACTACCGATGCGAGCGTGGCAAGCGACAGAACCACGAAGAGCCAGTACAGCGAGATCCAAGGCCAGCGTTCGGGGGTGACCGAGGCCAGCAGGCGGAGCACCGGGCCGCGGGGACCGCTACGGCCCAGCGCGCCGACCAGGTACGAGTACACCTGCGGACTTACGAAAGAGGCGCCGCCGAACAACAACTGGGCAAGGGCGGAATTGAAAGCGAAGTGCTCCTCTCCGCCGGCAACCCGCAGAAGTGGGTTGATGGCCACCTGGAGGATGGCCATAGCGACCCCGATAATAAACACGGAGATCAGAGTGGTGCGGTACCCCGGCGCGCAGGCCACCAGCAGCGAACCGGCGAAGCTCAGTGCAAACGCGCCAACAATGACCGGCTTCTCGCCGTGTTTCTCCACTAATACGCCGGCCGGAATCGACATCACGCCATAGGCGATGAAGAAGGAGAAAGGCAGCAGCGCAGCGGCCGTCAGGCTGAGGGAGAAGCCGCGAATCATGTCCGGGATCAAAGGCCCAATAATATTGGTCAACAGTGAAATGACGATGAAAATGGCGAAGACCAGGACGGTCAGTTTTCGAGAACGTCCGGCGGTGGCGGAACGGCTCATTCCGTCTCCGTGATTTTGGTGGCGTGCTCGAAGCGGCCTGGCTCTCTGCCTTTGGCTGCCGCCAATGCCAGTGTCATCATCTCGACCGGCAGAATCTCCAGCAGAGGCCGCATGCGCTCCGACGTATCGGGGAGTTCCATAACTCCCGGAGAGGACGGCGAAACGAGGGCTGCGCGCCCGCCGGCAGCCCGAATGTCGGCCGCGAGTTTCCGGCTCAAGGGGGCCGAACAGTCGTCGCCTTCCAGAATCAGCACAAAGACGGCGTCACTGACCATCTCCAGGGGTCCATGGCGGAAGGCCGCGGCGCTCATTCCCTCTGCCTGGCAGTGCGTGGATTCCTTCATGATCAGGCCGCCCGTCCCCGCGGCGGCTACCGAAGGTCCGCGACCCACAATGAAGACGTGGCGCGCTCCGTCGAGGATCGGAATCAACTGCCTTACGTGGACCGGCCATCGCCGAAGGTAAGCGCGCATCGATTCCAGGGCGGCCAGCGCCTCCTCCGCAAGCGTAGCGCCCGCCGTGCCGCACAGCGCGTCCCCCAGCCATTCGAGCGCCAGCATGGTAGCGACATAGGTCTTGCAGGAGACAGTGTGCTCGGCTCCGGCGCGGGTCGCCAGCGTGCATGCGCTCAACACTCCCAAGGGCGAGTCTGGCGTGTTGGTCACGCCAAGGACTTCACACTTCCCGCGCGCCAGTTCCATGAGCTTTATGATCTCCGCGCTGCGCCCCGACTGCGAAACCGCCACGATCAGGCTCTGCGAATTGAGCCAAGCTCGTTCGTAGTGAATCAACTCGGAAGTCTCCACCATCGCCGGCGCAAACCCGGCCGAAAGCAGGCGAAGGTACAGAGGCCGGCAGGCCCAATAGGAAGATCCCATACCGGTCAGCACGACGCTGCGAAAGCGCTCCGCGCGGAACCGGCCAGCGTAGGCGGCGACCGGGTCGGCTTCCTCGAGGCCCGCAAGCGTCCGTGCCACGGCGTCGGGCTGTTCGAGCAGGTCCAGCAAATACCCGCAGTCCCGCCACATTGTCTCCAACTGCACTCCATTCCTCCTTGGATCGATTGGTGTCAATGTCTGCCCTCCCGATGCAGCCATGCGCACGCGGCCCCCAGCAGGCCCGTATCCTTACCGAGGCCGGCCAGGACGATGGAAGTGTTCTCTGCGGGAACCTGCGTGCAGATTCTCCGCATCACTTCGAGAGCGCCAGGAAGGAACAGATCCGCACTGAGCATCATGCCCCCGCCCAGAGCGATTACATCCGGGCAGAAAATGGTCACCAGATTGGCCAGACCCAGCCCGAGATAATGGGCTTCGCGCCGGACCGCCGCCAGGGCCACGCCATCGCCCCGGCGTGCCAGATCGCAGATGTGCCGCGCGGTGATGGCTCCCTCCTGATATTGCCCGGCGGGAGCGTTGGTGCGCATCCATGCCTCCATGGCGGGACCGCTGGCCAGAGATTCCCAGCAACCGTTTGCTTTGCAATAGCAGGCCGGACCGCTGGCATCGATCACCTGGTGACCGATTTCCGGGTGGGCCCCGCCGGCGCCGCGATAAAGCCTGCCGTCGAGGATGATGCCGACCCCGATCCCCGTGCTGATGGTTACGTAGAGCAGGCTGCGAGCACCCTGCCCCGCGCCCCAGGCAGCCTCTCCCAGCGCGGCCGCGTCGGCGTCGTTTTCCACCGCCACCGAGACTCCGAATTCCCGTTCCAGGTCCGCCGCCAGAGGAGAGCCCTGCCATCCGGGAAGCGTACCCACGTCGCCATATACTCCCGTTTCGGGATCGATCGGCCCGGTGCTGCCGACGCCGATTCCATCCACGGTCCGGCCAGACTCGTCGAGCACGCTACGCAACATCGCCTTGAGGCGTGCGAAGGTCGCGGAGTAGCCGGATTCGGGCGCGGTGGGAATCTCAGCGCGCGCCAGGATACGGCCTTGCGCGTCCACCACGCCGGCGGCGATTTTGGTCCCACCTACGTCAATGGCTGCTACTGCGGCTTGGTTCTTCACGGCAAGTCCCGGTACTCGACCACCGCTCCCCCAAAGGGTTCCACCTTCAAGTGGAAGCTGCCGCCGCGGAGTTCGAGCGGTACGGCGCCAGTGGCCGTTACCTGGCTGACTTCGCGTAGAGCCTTTCGGCCGCTCACCGTCACCGACGCGGCGACTTCGCTGTGGTTGGTGAGCACCAGATAGCCTCGCCCCGCGCCCGCCAGTACGCCCACCTCCACTTCCACATGATCTGTCCGAAATTGCGGTTGAAATCCGGCCCAGTCGGCGAGGCCCTGGTAGATGCGATGGGTGTTCTCCGACCCGTCAAAGGCCGCTGAGATGTGCGATAGGTACTTCTCTATCGGGTAAGCGCACGCCAGCACCTTACCTTTGCCGAGGGCGTGAGCGATCAGAGCCGGCCGCCCGTCCTGGTCCGTGGCAATCACCTTGCCGCCCTTGAGTTCCAGAATCGCGCCCCAGTCCGCGACCGCGCCACCGGCCGCATAGCGGAACTCATCGCCGGACTTCAGTCCGCCGAACGGTTCCACGATGCGAAGGCGAACCTCGTGGACCGGCGTGCGATCGGCAAGCCGGGCTCCGAACAATTCCTCCATTTCGGGGATCGCAGTTTCCCCGTTGAAGGAGGCATAAAGGACGCCGCCCTGGCGTACGTACTCCTTGGCCCGCTCCCAAAAGACGGTGTGAACGTGAATCAGGTTCTTCTTGGCGCTGGTAAGGGGAGATGGAACCAGCAGCATCGGAATGTCTTTCCAGTCCGAATATTCACGGGGGAAGCCCGCTCGCAATCCGGCGCGCCGAGTAAGCACAAAGGTACTGAGCCAACTCGCCGCCAGATCGGCGCTCATCTCCCCGTAATCGGCCTGGTCCTGTCCCGCAACCGAGCCGGGTTCCTGATTCGAGACATAGGGAACTCCGCCATACTGCGGCAACCCGAGCGACCGCAATTCGCCATATGGCTTCGACCACTCGAACGGAACGACGACGCCGGCATCGAGCCGGGCCGGTGCGAGACCGGTGAGATCGAGCTGCTGCATCAGCCCGCTGAAAATCCGGTATTCGGCGCCGGCCGGTCGGTCGTGACCATCCCAGGTGGTCAGACCGAACTGGGTCTCGTGCGGGGCACGTCGATAAGGGATCCGCTGATAGGTTTCCGGAGCCGCATCGGTGAAACACCAGAGGAGGAATCCGTTGGCGCCCGCCGACAGAGCCGAGTAGAGGTTGGCCCGAAGATAGCGCGCAATGCGCTCCGGCGTCTGCTGCGCCGAGGACGCGCCCATTTCCTGCACCATTACGGGTTTGCCGGCGCCGCCGGAAAGAGCCACCTGGAAGGCCGCCGCATAGGTGGTGCGCTCGGACAGCAGCGGATCCGGAAACAATGCGGGATTGTAAACCGGGTAGGGATGCACGCTGAGGAAATCGACTTCATCCAGGATGTTGTCTGGGCGGAACGGGCCGTGGGTGATGTCCTGCGCGTCCGTCCCCACGACGATGGGGTGCAGGGTGTCGGTGCGCCGGATGGCACCCGAGACTAACCGCGTCCAGTTGATAGCCATCGCGTCGGTAGTCTTGCCGGCGTTCCAGAAGGGTGGCTCGTCAGTGAGATCCCAGCTTTCAATGGCAGTCTCGTGCGCATACCGGCGGCCGAATTCAGCGGCTAGGTTGGTCTCCAGGCGCAGCATTTCCGGGTCGGCATGCGGGTGGCGGCCTTGCCTCCAGGGAAGATCCCAGATCGCTTCTCCCACCTCGTTGCCCACGAAGAGGCAGGGTTGGAGAAAGATTCGGTAGCGGTGCGCGAGTTGGATCAGAGTGTCGAGCTGTTTGAACGCGGCTGGATTGTAGTCGCCCGGACGCGGCTCGAACCAAGCCCACACCAGATCGAGCCGGACCGTGTTGACGCCCATCTCGCGCATTTTGCGGAAGTCGGCTTCCACGGAAGCGGGATCCCACTCCATGGGCCACTGCATGGCGGCTTTGGCGGGAACCCAATGCACTCCCACGGGAAGAAACGGATGGCCGTCGCGCTGGAAGTAGTTTCCTTTGAGGTGAACGGCGGGCAGCGGGTCCGCCGCTTGTGCCGGCGACGGCAAGACAGTAATCAGTGCCGCGGCTGCAACTGCCAGAATCGGGAATCTGAACATAGCGGTCTGAACCCCTTCATAACCGGTCCGATCGTCGCTTGAGCGGAACCTTTTCCAAACGCCTACGCAAGCGCTTGGCCGCTCACGATAACACGCGACAGTTTAGCCCGTCAATACGGGGTGGAAAGTCAGGAAAAGTCCCAGGAAAAGCCACGCACAGGCGCTTGACACCCCGAAAACCGCATGCTAGATTCCGGCATAGCAAGCGCTTGCGCAACAGTGGGCTGCTTGCCAGGAGACCAAGCCTATGCGACCTCTACCTGGCGCACTGAACGCTCATTCGCTCTCTTGAGCCTGTGCATGACGAGCGCCGGCAATGGATGCCGCAGCTCTTGTGGTTGATCCTGATTAAGAGGTCGATATGAGACGAATCGTTTTGCTTGGGCTGACGGCAGTGTGCGTGGCAGCGGCGCAGGAGTACACTCGCGGCATTGGTGTATACCCCGGTGACCCGAAGGAAGACTTCGGGCCGACCTTGATCAGAGACGGATCCACCTATCGCAACCTCGCGCTGCACCGGCCGGCATACCATTCGAGCAGCTACGACTACAATCTCACCGCGCAGTTGATTACCGACGGAATCAAGGAGACGGCCCTGCCGCGGTGGTTGGTCGCGGCCACCAGCGAGGGCGGCGTGCTCACCAAAGCCCGGCGCGAACTCTTCATGGACGATTTCGACACCTCCACCGTGAAGTTGCAAGGCGCCAAGGGATGGCTCGAATTTGGGCTGGAGGGAGGAGACGGCGCGCTTGAGGTGGACCGGATCGATGTGGTCGCGCACGTCGAGTCCAGCCAGCAGCAACCAGCGGGCTGGATTTGTATCGTGTCGGGATCCAACGACCGCCAAACCTGGAAGGAACTCGGACGCGCCGCCGGCACGGACCGTCCGGGCCCGAGCTTTGCCCCGTCGATCGCGTTCTCCGAGCCTTCGCACAGCCGGTACTACCGCGTCGATTTGGAGGCCACGAGCGCCTCCACCTGGCAGGTGGCCGAGGTGACACCGTTCGACCGGAACCGGCAGGTGAGGATGGCCGGACCGTTTCACTTCACCAGCGCATGGATGAGCGCGGGTAGCGGAGGTGAGTGGGTGTACGTCGATCTGGGCGCAGCCTGCACCTTCGACCGCGTCGCGCTCTACTGGATCCGGCGGCCCACGGACGGGGCCATCCAGACTTCGGATGATGCCCGGACCTGGAGGACGCTCCGCGTGCTCCCGGCGGCCGCCGGGCCCACCGACGACCTGAAACTGGAGCGGCCCGAGCACGGACGCTACGTGCGCGTCATCATGACCAAGGCCGCGTCACCCGAGGGCTACATCCTGAGTGAGATGGAGGTCTACGGCCGCGGCGGCCCGGTGGCGAAGCCGAAGCCCGCCCCGGCGGGGCAGTCCGGGCGTCTGACGCTCGCCGGCGGCGCATGGCGCTTACAGCGCGATTCATTGGTCAAAGCCGGGGGAGAGGCGATCTCGAAACCGGGGTTCCAGGACAAGGATTGGATAATCGCCACCGTGCCGGGCACGGTGTTGACCAGCTACCTGAACGTCGGGGCCGTGCCGAATCCGGATTTCGGCGACAACCAACTCCAGATTTCGGATTCCTTCTTCTATGCCGATTTCTGGTACCGCGATGAGTTCACGGCGCCGTCCGTGGCCGAAGGCGAGCGCGCCTGGCTGAATTTCGACGGGATCAACTGGAAGGCGGACGTGTTTCTCAACGGGGGCAAGGTCGGCCGTATCGAAGGCGGATTCATGCGCGGCCGGTTCGACGTGACGAACCTGATCCATCCGGGCGCCAAAAACACTCTAGCGGTGCGCATCGAGAAGCCCGCGTCGCCCGGAAGCGTAAAAGCAAAAGGCGCCGGCCCCTCGACTGGCGGCGCGCTGGGCGCCGACAACCCCACCTATCACGCTTCGGCCGGGTGGGACTGGATGCCCACGATCCGGGGCCGAAACATGGGTATATGGGCCGACGTTTACCTGACGCGGAGTGGGCCGGTGACCATTGAGAATCCTCTGGTCACGACATCTCTGCCGCTGCCCGATACCTCGCGCGCCGACATCGCCATCGAAGCCACCCTGCACAACCAGGAAACGAAACCCGTGAGCGGCACGCTTCATGCACGCTTCGGCCCGGCGACAGTCGAGATACCGGTCGCTCTCGATGCCTCGGCGGCGAAGACCGTCAGGCTCGACCCTTCCACAAGTCCGGCGCTGCGGTTGGCGAATCCGAAGTTATGGTGGCCCAACGGCTATGGCGATCCGAACCTGTATCCCGTGGAATTGACGTTCATCACCGCGGACCACGCAGTCTCCGACGTGAAGTCGTTCCAGGCTGGGATTCGCCAGTTCACTTACAGCGAGGAGGGTAATTCGCTGAGGATCTGGATTAACGGCCGGCGCTTCATCGCGCGCGGCGGCAACTGGGGTTTTCCGGAGTCCATGCTGCGTTATCGCGCCCGCGAGTATGACGCGGCCGTGCGCTACGAGCGGGACGAGCACTTCAACATCATCAGCGTCTGGCTGGGCCAGACCGCCGACGAAGCCTTCTATGGTGCTTGCGACAGGTACGGCATTGTGGTGTGGCAGGACTTCTGGCTGGCGAATCCCGTGGATGGGCCGGATCCCGCCGACAACGACTTCTTCCTGCGGGGCGCGAAGGATTACATTCTGAAGATCCGCAACCATGCCTCGATAGGTCTGTACTGCGGCCGCAACGAGGGCCTGCCGCCGAAACCGCTCGACGACGGCCTCCGGTCGCTCATCGCCGGGCTGCATCCGGGACTGCACTACATTCCGAGCTCCGCCGACGACAACACCGTGGGTACGGGGACTTATGTGGTGACGGGCCACGGCCCCTATCGCAACGAGCCCCTGAGGTACTACTTCGCCCACCCGCCGGCGAAGCTCCACAGTGAAATGGGTTCGCCGAACGTAGTGACCATGGATAGCCTTCGCCTGATCATGCCGGAGTCCGCGATGTGGCCCCAGGGCGATATCTGGACCATGCACGATTTCAACCCGCGGGGACCTTTTTCAATCGCGATCGCGCAGAGCTATGGCGCGGCGGATAACATAGCCGATTGGTTGAGCCTGGCACAGTTCGTCGACTACGACGCCTACCGCGGTATGTTCGAGGGGCAGAGCAGGAACCGCATGGGGGTGATGCTCTGGATGAGTCACTGCGCATGGCCGGATATAGATTGGCAGACCTACGATTACTTCCTCGACCCAGACGCCGGGTACTTCGGGGCGAAGAAGGGCGCGGAGCCGCTGCACATCCTGTGGAATGCGGCGACCGACACGGTGGAGGTGGTGAATTACAGCGCGGGCGACGTCGTCGGCCTCAGCGCGCACGCGGAGATCCTCAACATGGATGGCTCGCTCCAGTGGGAGAAGACGGCCGCGCTCGATAGCGCCGAGGACAGCACCGTCGCGCCCTTCAAGCTGGAGTACGCTCAGGGTCTCTCGCCGGTGCACTTCATCCGCCTCACGTTGACGCGCGGGAGCGAGGCGCTCTCATCGAATTTCTACCTCCGCGGCGCCAAGCAGGACGACTATACCGCGATCCGCGGCCTGGCGAAGGCGAAGGTGGCAGCCTCCACCAAGGTGGAACGGCAGGGAGCGAAGTGGCTGTTGACCACGGAACTGCGGAACATATCCAGGCAGCCGGCGCTGATGGTCCATCTGAAGGTCGTCAGGGAGAAGAGCCGCGACCGCATCCTGCCGGCGCTGTACAGCGACAACTATGTGGCGTTAATGCCCGGCGAGCGGAAGACGATTCAGACAGAGTTGAAACATATGGATACCCGCGGCGAGCGCCCGCGGATGGTAGTGGAAGGATTCAATGCGGAGGAAGCGCCAGCGGGGCGTGGCGGACTTCGTGACAGCCAAGGAGATTTGCTCAAATGACGCTCATCCGATCAGCCGTAGCAATATCGATCTTCGGCACGATGGCCGCCGGTCAGGAGGCGCCGATCCGCCTCCACCCGGAAAACTCACGGTACTTTCTGTGGCAAGGCCGTGCGACCGTCCTGGTGGCGTCCGGGGAACACTACGGATCCATCGTCAATCCCGATTTCGACTTCCGCAAGTACCTGGCGACGATCCAGGCCGCTGGGTTGAATCACACCCGGGTGTTTCTCGGCGACTATGTGGAAGGGCCGGAATCGTTCGGTATGGTGGACAATCCCTTGGCGCCGCGTGAGGGTCGGTTCCTGGCGCCGTGGGCCCGCAGTGTAACACCGGGGTTTGCCCGCGGCGGCAACAAGTTCGATTTGGACCAGTGGGACCCCGCCTATTTCCAGCGCCTTCACGAGTTCTTCGAGGAGGCTGAGCGCCGCGGCATCGTGGTGGAGGCCGTGCTCTTCTTCATCGGCCCGGGCTACGACTTCTCCCCGCTCAATCCGAAGAACAACGTGAACGGCGCCACCCTCATCGATGGCAAGCGCTACCTCAGCCTCGACAATGGAAACGTGCTCCGCCGCCAGGAAGCTTACTGCCGCAAACTGGTGCGTGAGTTGAACCGACATGCCAACGTGATTTTCAACCTCTGCAATGAACCGTGGTTCTCCAACCAGGAGAAGGAGGGCTTTACCTCACAGCCGCCGGCTGCGGTGAAGGCCTGGATCGCGCGCGTCTCGGAGTGGGTGGCGAGCGAGGAGTCCCGCCTGCCGCTGAAGCACCTCATGAGCGTGGACATTACCAACCAGGGCTCGCCGATCCTGGAGACAGAGTTGCGCCGATACTTCGCAAAGGTCTCCATCTTCAACGTCCACTACGACGCCAACGCCGAGATTCTGCGGGCGAATCCGAACCTGGGCCGCCTGCTGGCGATGAACGAAACCGGCTTCAACGGCACCGGCGATCTCAATTACCGGACGCAAGGTTGGAATTTCCTGCTTTCCGGAGGCGGGCTCTACGGCAATCTCGATTTCAGCTTTACCGTGGGGCATGAGGACGGGACTAACCAGCCGAAGTTCACCGGCAGCTACAATTGCGGGGGCAGCGCGGCGCTGCGCGGACAACTGAAAATATTGCTGGACTTCATGCGGTCGCTGCCGCTCGAAAAAATGCACCCCGACAATGGGATCGTGGTCGGTGGGGCCGACAGTTGGAGTGCCCTTGCCGGGCCAGGAAAGGCCTATGCGGTGTGGTTCCCCGGCGACGGTCCCATCGCGCCGCTGGTCGCCGTGCCGCCGGGCCAATGGCGTGCCGAATGGGTGGACATACTCTCCGGAGCCCTGACCACCGAGATCTTTTCGCAGAAAACGTGGATCTCCACGCTTCACGGGACGCGTCGCGGCGGCGGCGTAGCACTGCGGATTTTGCCCACGGACGGCACTCAACCGGGACTGACACCCGGCTCTCAGGGTGACAGCGCCGTGGCGCCGCCGGCCCTGGTGCTCGAGGACTTTGAGTCTTACACCTCTAACGAAGATCTGGCCAAGCACTGGTATCAGCCGCCGCACGGCAGTTGGATGCGCCAGAGTCTGGACTCCACATTCAAGTCGCAGGGCCGCTACAGCATGAAGTTCGAACACCGCCTGCTCAATGAAACGGGGAAGGACTACTCCGCCATCTGCATCCTGAAGAAGTGGGACCTATCGCCCTACAACACGCTCCAGTTCTGGCTCAAACCGGACGGTTCGGGCCGCGAAATCGCCGTGCAGTTCAACATCGCGGACGCCAAGGGGGCCAATATCCATGACCTGTGGCAGGCCACCTATAAGACGGCCGTGGGCGACGACACACCGCGCATTGTCTCCATTCCGTTTGCGGACCTGCGACAACCCGCATGGCTCGACCTCGCCGGTAAGAGTCCGGTCTTCAAGCCGGCCGACGTGATCGAGTTCGCCGCCTACATCCATGCCGCTGGTCACTTCGGAGAGGGCGCGTTCTACATCGACGACATCCGTGCGGTATCTCTTACCGCCGCGGCGAGTTCGAAAGGGTTCGACGAAGCGGCGGATGCCGCGCTGGCGGCCATGCGCAAGCGCGCCGGCGAACTGGGCATTGGCGGCGTAGCCGTGGTGGCATGGTTCGAAGGGGAACGAATCCAATCCTGGACATCCAAAATGGCGGTGGTGGGACGGTACAAGGACGAACCGACCAAGGACAACAAGGGCTCCAATCTGCTGGCCATCGCCTACGCGAAAGCCTCCGAGATGGCCGACACGCTCAAGAACAGCGGCAGCGGGGTACGCCCGCCCATGACTGGTGAATTCGGGTGGCCCGGGGGCGCCATTCAGCGCGGCAAGACGGGATACTGGATCGCGGCGTTCAGCGGAGGCAAGTCCGAGGACGACGTGCAAGTGTCGAAAGCGGGACTTGCCGTAGTGCAATAGTGACTGTAATGGGCTCTATGAAAGTCTCGATCGCCTATTTCCCCATCGCACTTGCAGCGTGCCTCGCTGCGCAGATGCAACCGGGCAGGCCCTCGCCTGGCTCGCCGGTAGAACCGCCCATGCTGGAACATATCGCCGCCGTCGCGCCGGACATTCTAGCCATCGAAATCCAGGCCGGCCGCATCTTGCCCATGCGAGAGGTCCCCTACCGCAAGGAGGCAGGCGACCGGGTCACCGAGGGCAAGAACGCGCAAACCGGTGAGATTCGCGAAGTGCGGGTCTTGCGCAATGGATATCCTCTCGGCTTTCTGATTGGCAAAGATCGCGACATCCTGGTCCTGCACGATCGGTTGGTGGGCACGCCGCTCGACACCTCCGCGGCGGACAATCCCCACAGCTATGTGATTCGCTCGGCGGACGATCCGGCGTACGCCCGTGGCGCATCGCCCACCACGGTCTGGCGTAAGAGCAAGAGCAACGACTGGACGGATGCGGGCAACAGCCATACCACGCGCCACTATCTTTACCTGAAACTACCGGCGGCGCTGACACCCGGCAAGGGCTACACCGTTCAGTTCGGTGCTTTGAAGCTGAACGTCTCGTCGGCCGGGTATGTCGACGACGATGGCTCGAACCGCAGCGAGGCGGTGCACGCATCGCAGATAGGTTATCGCCCGGACGACCGTACGAAGAGCGCCTTCTTGTCGATCTGGCTGGGCACCGGCGGCACGCATGCGTACCCGCCCGGGCTGGTCTTCTATCTGAAAGACGAAGTCACGGGCGAGCGCGTCTATAGCGGCAAAGTGGCGCTCACATGGGCGGCCTCCACGCCTGAGGAGATCGGCCGCAAAGTGAACAACAGCCAGACCGACGTCTATCGCATGGACTTCGGCGACTTCCAAAGGCCTGGCTTATACGTTGCCTGCGTGGAAGGAATCGGATGCAGCTACCCTTTCGAAATCGCGACGGACGTGTGGACTAAGGCCTTCGCGCTTTCCATGAAGGGATTCTACAATCAGCGAAGCGGCATCGCGTTGACCGCGCCGTACACCGATTACATCCGCCCGCGCGGGTACCATCCGGACGATGGCGTGAAAGTGTATCAATCCACTTGTCCCCTGATGTACAGCGGCAACGGGCTGAACGCTCTCGGACTGGATCGCAACAACTTCGGCTGCCTGACCGCCGGCAAGACCGATCAGATTGTCGAGAACGCCTGGGGCGGCTATATGGACGCAGGCGATTGGGACCGCCGCATCCAGCATCTGGAAGCTAGCCGCCTGCACCTGGAACTGATGGAGCTTTTTCCGGAAAAACTCCGGGCAGTCTCGCTGAACATTCCGGAATCGGGCAATGGGCTTCCCGATCTGTTGAACGAGGCTCTCTACAATATCGATTTCTATCGCCGCCTGCAGACGCCGGAGGGAGGGATTCGCGGCGGCATCGAGCAGTCGGAGCACCCTTACGGAGGACTGGTCTCCTGGCTGGACACGCAGGTGTCCATGACGTACGCGCCCGATCCGTGGTGCAGCTACATCTACGCGGGTGTCGCGGCGCGCGCAGCGCTCGTGCTGCAACGGCTGGGGTCGGCTAAGGCGGCCGGATATCAGGAAAGCGCGCTGAAGGCGATGCGCTGGGCCGATGTGGAATTCGCCAAATGGAAAGCCGGACCGGACTTCGCCAAGGCGGGCCGGGCGGCGAACACGATTGCCAACGAGCGCGCGCTAGCGGCGATCGAACTCTACCGTCGGACGAAAGACAAGCAGTGGCACGAGGCGTTCCTTGCCGACGGGGTGCCCGCCGGGGCTGATGGGACGCGCACGATGCGCAATCTTGACGCCGCCTTCGTTTATGCGCGGCTGGACGACTCGTTAGCCGATGCCGCCATCCGCAAACTGGCGGTTGAGGCCATCGTGCGGCGCGCCGACGACGCCGTGAAGCTGTCGAAGGGGAGCGCCTTCGGCTTCACCACGGCTGGGCGATCGCTGAGTTGGGGAGCCCTTACCGTTCCCGCCGATACGGCCCTGGTCCGTGCCCATGTGCTAACTGGCAAGCCGGAGTATCTGGAAACGATTCTGCGATCGGCGCTCTATTCGGCCGGTGCCAACCCCTTGAACATGACCATGACCACTGGACTCGGGCACGATTGGCCCCGGCACCTGCTGCACGAAGACAGCCGGCACTTCGGCCAGCCTGTGCCAGTGGGTATCACCATTTACGGTCCGTCCGACCCTGTGGCCGGGCAGAACGACAACAACGGCTGGGCATTCAAAAGGCTTCAGACCGAGTGCACGCCCGCGGTGCTGGGGTGGCCGACAATGGAAGCGTACTTCGATGTCTATCAATGGGCCGAACAGAACGAGTTCACGGTCTACCAGACCATGGGACCCACGTCGTACGTGTGGGGTTACCTGGCGGCGCGCTGAGGCACTATGATTCGCATGAAAGACGTTGCCGAACGCTGCGGCGTGTCGGAAACCACCGTGTCGCATGTGATTAACGGCACCCGGTACGTGTCGCCCGAGACGCGCAGGCGGGTGCAACAGGCTATCGGCGAGCTTGGATTCTACACCAACGCCGATGCGCGGCGGTTGGCGCGTGGCAGTAGCGATTTCCTAGGGCTGGTGATCTCGGATATCGAGAACCCGTTCTTCCCGGAGATGATTAAGACTTTCGAGGCCGCGGCGCTCAAGCGGGGGTTCGACGTATTGTTGTGCACCACCAACTACGACCCTGAGCGGACGCGGGCGGCGATGCGCAAGATGATCGGGAACAAAGTGCCGGGAGTGGCGATCATGACCTCGCAGGTCGGCGCCCGTGTGGCCGAGGGCCTGGCCGTGCATCGCGTGGCGTCGGTTTTTCTCAATTCTCCGCCGGTACAGATGTATCGCAGCAACATCGCTATCGACTACGCCAAGGGCGCTGGCGAGGCCATCCGTCACCTGCACGAACTCGGACACAAACGGTTCGCCTTTATGCAAGGCCCGCAGCACCGGCCTTCCGCGGTAATGGCTCGTCAGGCGGTCCTTGACGCCGTAGTCGCCTACGGTCACCGTTGTGCGGTGCACCAGGGCGAAAACACCATCGAAAGCGGCGCCGAAACGGTCCGCCGCCTGTTAGCGGCTGGAGAACTTCCCACTGCGCTTCTCTGCGACAACGATCTGGGCGCCATTGGGGCTCTGGGCACCTTGAAGGACGCCGGAATTGGCGTTCCTGAGCAGATATCGGTAGTCGGGGCGGACGATATTCCATTTGCGCGCCTCGCCAGTCCCCCACTGACAACAATCCGTGTCCCACGGGACCTGGTGGGTGAGTTGGCGTTCGAAGCCCTCGATAAGATGATGCGGTCAAAGAGACATTCCGGCATCGAATACCGCGCCGAGACTTCGCTGGTGGTCCGGCAATCGACGGGCCCGGCGCCCCGAACGAGTGCTGCTCGGGAGAAATCGGGATCGCGATGAACGAGGTTGGCATGTGACTGGTGCTCGACGCTTGGCGGCCCGATTGAGCTTCCGGTTTACGGCTTTCTCGTCGAGGGACGCGATTTCGTGGCGTTCTGCGCCCAAAGGCCTGGAGCGGCCCGCCATTATGACGCCGCCCCGATCTTTACCCTGCGCAGCCTGGACGGCAAGCCACTGACGCGATTCTACCGGGTCAAGGTCTTCCACACCTCGGGCGGCAGCGAGTTGCCATTTCGCGACACCACGCGCGCGGTGGTGAAGGAAGCCGTGGCTGGATTTGCGTTGAACTCCGGTCTGGCCGGCGCTCTTACACCGTGCACAGATCCACGGCCTGCTTCAAGGAGGCCATGGGATCTTTGGTGGGAACAAATTCGTGGGCGAAAAAGCCCTGAAAATTCAGGTCTGCGATGGCCTTGGCAACGCTGCGCCATTGCAGTTCCTGTGTTTCATCCAGTTCGTGCCGGCCGGGCACTCCGCCGGTATGGAAGTGGGCGATGTATGGAATGTTCTGGCGGATGGTGCGGATGATGTCGCCTTCCATGATCTGCATATGGTAGATGTCGTAGAGCAACTTCACACGCGACGAGTCCACAGCCTTTATTACGTCTACCCCCCATTGAGCGTGATCGCACTGGTAATCCTTGTGATCGATCTTGCTGTTCAATAATTCCAGGCAGATCGTGACGCCATGGTCTTCGGCGAACGCCTTCACCCGCCGCAGCCCATCAATGCAGTTTTGCTTGCCTTCGTCGTCGCTCATGCCGGCACGGTTTCCGGAGAAGGTGATTACGTTAGGCACTTTAGCTTCCGCGGCCACCAGGATATTGTCCTGCATCTGTTTGACCAGTGCGTCGTGATTTTTCTTGCGGTTCCAACCGTGGGGAATGGTGCCCGACCCAGTCACCATGGCAGGCGTTAGGCCGTACTTCTTTATGGTGGGCCAGTCCGGAGGATCGACCAAATCGATGCCCGCCAGCCCCATCTCGGCTGCCTGCCGGCAGAGATCCTCGAGTGGAGTCTTCGCATAGCACCACCGTGCTACCGACTGTTTCAGCCTGCCCGTCGAAGCGGCGCCACGGCCGGCCGGCGCCAGCGCCAGCCCGGTACTAATGATCAACGCGTTTCGTCTTGTCATAATTGCGTATCTGTCCGGATCCGGATTGCCCTTTTGAACAACTGCTTAGCGGAGCCAAGGGCGCGGCTTAGCCACCGAGCTTACCTTGTGCCTTCCCAATTGAACTCTACCGCGCCACCGTGAACCGGGTCTCAAGTTTGCGATCGCGCGAAGATCCGCCGACCCAAAGGGTCCTGTTGCCTGCTATCGTTATCCAGCGTGAATCGGCCGTCGACCAATATTGCAGTGGGCGCGGCGGGATGCGGATCACGATCTGCGTGAAGCGACCGGAATCCAGATGAACGCGGGCGAAGCCAGCCAGCGCGGAGTCAGCGAACTGGATACCATCTGGGGGTTGGTCCGGCTTGTTCAAGTACACTTGTGCGACCTCATCGCCGGCGACAGCACCGGTATTCTGAATCCGAACGCGGACTTCGACACCGCCGTCGGCCGAAGGGCTGGCCCGCAGATCGGAATAGTCAAATTTGGTGTACGAAAGCCCGAAACCGAAGGGGAACAGCGGTTCAATTTTCTGGCGATCGAACCAGCGGTAGCCGACGAAAATGCCTTCAGTGAACGTCGTCTTGCCGTTCACGCCCTGCTCGGAGCGCTCTGGGTAGGCCGGATCGTTGGCCGGCATGTCGGCGAGGTGTTTCGGCCAAGTGATCGGCAGCCGGCCTCCCGGGTTGGCCTGTCCGAGCAGCAGTTTGGCCGTGGCCCAACCGCCCTCGTCGCCCGGCCACCACATTTGCAAAATGGCCTTGACGCGGGCGAGCCAGGGCATCGCAACGGGCTGGCAAAGATTGAGCACCACGATGGTATTCGGGTTGACCGCGGCGACATCCTCAATCAACCGGTCCTGATCGCCGGGCAACCCGAAGACCGGCACGCCGCGGCTCCAGACGAACACGACCGCGGTCTTGGCGTGGCGCGCAGCTTCGATCGCAGCGCGGTAGTTTTCCGCCTGTTGCTGCGGCGTCACCCAGTTCAACCGCACTTGGACGGGGTTGTTTGAGGTATCCGGGGTGACCTCGATTGCGATGCGATGCGCTCCCGCGGTGAGGGGCATGGCGATGCGCATGTTGGCCAGGCCATCGGTAGTCGGCAGGATGTTGTCCTGCCCAGCCTGCGTGACCTCGCCGTGGATCCAGTTATACCAGGACTTGGCGACATACTGATCGTCGATCTTGAGCCGGGCCCAGCAGCCCAGGAACTGCACATGCAGGCGGTATGTGCCGTCCTCGGGGATCTCCAGTGTTCCGGCCCACTTGAATGTGGAGTTGACCGGGAGCGCGGTGCCTGCGGCGCGTGTGAAGTTCACCGTGGCATCGATTGCGACAGCGTTGCCGGCGCTCGGGCCGGAACGCTCCAGGCCCGGCCGGTAGTTGTGCAACAAGACGCTCGCGGGAATCGGCGTGCCATCCAAGTCGTTGGCTACCGCATAGGCAACGTGCGCACCGCTCCCGGCCAGTTGCCGCAGTGCGGCGAGCGTCCCGATTTCGCGCTCCGGCAGTCCCACAGCCTTCTCGCCGGTCATGCCAACGGCGATCGTCTGGCCCGCTCCGGGACCGATCAACGCAAGACTCTCCAGGTCGGCTCGCTTCAGCGGCAGAGCGCCGCCGTCGTTCTTCAGGAGCACGGCCGCATGAATCGCGGTCTGTTCATCGATGCGCGCGTTGCCGGCGACATCGGAAGGAGTAAGGTCGAGCTTCGCTTTGCCGTCAAGATAGCCGAACTTCTCCATCTGCAGAAGCACCCGGCCGGCGGCGCGGGTGATGGTCTCTTCGGAGACTATTCCCGCGGCGAGCAGCTTCTTCAGGTCGGTCTCCGGGTCGGACTTGGGCGGATCCGTAGGCTGTTCCTCCGGCAACCCGCCCGCGGTTAATGGCGGTGGCTCCGGCTTCGGAACGGGCGCAAGATTATGATTGACAACAAAGTATGAGGGGTCGCCAAAGGAGACCGATAGCGTTCCGGGCATTTCCATATCGAGCCCGAAGTTGATGAAGTCCGTGGCGTGGACCGCGCCCCAATCGGAGGTAACAAAGCCTTCGAAGCCGTTCTCCTTTTTCAGAATCCCGAGCAAAGTATCCGGGTTTCCGCAGGCGTAGCGGCCGTTGATCTTGTTGTAAGAACACATGACCGACGACACGCCGGCTTTCACCGCCGCGGCGAATGGCGCGGCGTAGACCTCGTGCAGGGTCTGCTGGTCGACGACAACATCGGTGGCATTGGTGTCGTACCCAATGAAGTGTTTGACCTGCGACATGACGCCTTCATTTTGGATGCCCGCGATCTCCGCCGCCCCCAATTCGCCTGCCAGAAAAGGGTCCTCACCGAAAGTGTTGTAGCCGCGATTGAAGGCGAAGTTGCGGTCGATATTCACGAAAGGCTGAAGCGCAACGCTTGCGCCGTGAGACTTCGCCTCGCGGCCGATAACAGCGCCGTTATTCAACGCGTCCTCACGGCTGAAGGTTGCGGCGAGTCCCATCGTGGAGACCGGCGCGGTCGAGGGAACGCGCGTCAGAATCCCCGGCGGCCCGTCGACGAAACGCATTGGCGGGATGCCGAGCCGCGGGATGCCGGGCAGGTAACCAGCCTCGCCCTGATAAGTAGTTGCGTCCTCGCCGGTGCCGTGGATCGTGGCGATCTTCTCGTCGAGGGTCATCTGCCCGAGCAGACGGTCGACTCGCGCGCTACCAGTGATCTTCGGCTCTTGAGCGCGTAATGCAGCGGCGCAACACGCCAACACCCAAACGGCGGTCCGGATTCTTCTCCCAGCGAAACAACGATTCATTGCGGCTCCTTGGCCTCCACGACCTCTTGCGATAGTTCGACCAACCGGGTATCAGTGCGGCGGAACCTGGCGATCTCGTCGAGCAGGCCAATTCCTGCCGGCGGTACTGACGGTCCACCAATCATCGCCGTCCGCCCCGCGGAACGGCGTGACTTGTGTTATTGTGGCTAAGCCACAGCAATGCCCCAGCATATCACCACTTGCTACGCCGGCGTGGATTTGGGAGGCACCAAGATCGCCCTCGCTCTGGGTGAGCCTGACGGCAAAATCCACGCAAAGACAAGTTGCGATACCCGAGCGGACCCGGGCCCCGAACAGGTGTTGGCAGACATCGCCGGGATGCTGAGCCGTGTAGAGGCCAGCTCTGGAGTAAGCGCGCAATCCATCGGGCTAGGCCTGCCGGGCTTGGTTGATCCGCTGACCGGCACATCGCTTTTCCTGCCTAACCTGTCCGGGAACTGGCGCGGTGTTGCGGTAAGCGCCACGCTGCGCGCACTAACTTCGCGTGAAGTTTACCTGCTGAACGACGCCCGGATGGCCACCTTGGGAGAACAGGTCTTTGGACAATCCCGCGTGGAAAACCTCCTGGTGCTCACCCTGGGCACGGGAATCGGCGGCGGCGTGGTTCTCGACGGCAAATTGTGCCTTGGCCGTTTCGGAGCCGCGGGAGAAATCGGCCACCAGACCATGGAGATGGATGGTCCTCTATGCAATTGCGGAAATAGAGGCTGCCTGGAGGCCTTGGCGAGCGGACCGGCACTGGCGGCGCGAGGAGTTGAGCTGGTGGGTGCGGGCCAAGCTCCGCGGCTTGGCGAATTGACCGCCGGCGATCCGGCGCGCGTCAACCCGCGGCGCATGGCCGAGGCGGCGCAGCAAGGCGATGAAGCCGTTCGCGCCGCAATAACGGACGCCGCTCGGCTGATCGGCACCGGTATCGCCAACGCCATCACCATCACCGGGATCGAGCGAGTCGTTCTGGTGGGCGGGCTGACGGGCTTGGGTGATTTGTTGCTTGCGCCCATCCGCGCTATCATCCGGGACCGCATCCACATGTTTCCCTCGGACGGAATTGATATCTCCTTTTCCGCGTTGGGCGACGACGTGGCAGTGCTGGGCGGAATCGCCCTGGCAGCGCAACGCGACATGGAATCAAACGGAGCAAAATTATGAACCAAACCTACGAATATGCCGACATTGCCAAGATGATCGATCACTCGCTGCTAAATCCCTCGCTGACAGTCGCCGAGTTGGAAGATGGTTGCCTGCTGGCCCGCGCCTACGACACGGCAAGCGTTTGCATCCTGCCCTATTACGCCTGGCGGTGCAAGGAACTGCTGGCGGGGAGCACGGTTCACGTCAGCACCACGATCGGATTCCCGCACGGAGGACACGTGACGGCGATTAAAGTGGCCGAGGCGCGGCAGGCGTTGGCCGACGGTGCCACAGAGCTCGATATGGTCATCAATATCAGCAAAGCGCGAAGCGGCGATTGGCATTACGTGGAACAGGAAGTCCGGGTGTTGTGCGGGGTAACTCACGACGCCGGAGCGCGCTTGAAGGTGATTTTCGAGAATGCTTATCACGATACGGCCGCGAAGATCCGGCTGTGCGAGATCTGCGGGGCCATCGGAGTCGACTGGGTCAAGACCTCGACCGGCTACGCGCCCAGCGGCGCCACCATGGACGATCTGCGTCTGATGCGCAAGCACTCGCCGCCCGCGGTGCAGGTCAAAGCCGCGGGCGGAATCCGCGATCTGGACGCCCTGCTGGCGGTGCGCGAACTGGGCGTCACGCGGGTTGGCGCCACGCGAACGGCTTCCATGCTCGACGCCGGACGGCAGCGGCTCGGATTGCCGCCGATCGCTTACCAGTCGGCCGTATCGGTGGGATACTGATCTCGTGAACGGCAAGGTGAAACCCCTGCGGCAACCCATGTACCAGCAGCTCCAGGAACTGCTGCGGGAGGTTATCGAGTCCGGTGAGTTTGCCGAAGGCGAGCAGTTCCTGACCGAGCGCCAAGTGGTGGATCGGTATCACGTGAGCCGTCCCACCGCCAACAAAGTTCTCGCGGGTATGGCGGCGGAAGGGCGTCTGGAATTCCGCAAAGGTGTGGGGACGTTCGTGCGCCGCCGCCCTCTGGATTACGATGTGCAGACCCTGGTCAGCTTCACGCAGAAGGCCCGCGACGCGGGGCGCCATCCGTCCACCCAGGTGCTCAACTTCGACCGGATTGCGGTCACGGAAGTGGAGTCCGAAATCGCTTCGCATCTGAAAGCTAAGCCCGGGGAAACGTTGCTTGCCCTTGGCCGCCTCCGACTGGCGGACGGACTGCCGGTGATTCTGGAGCGTCGATGGCTTCCCGCGGACTTGTTTCCCGGATTGAACCGCAGCGAACTGCGGGGGTCCATTTACCAGGTGATTGCGGAGAAGTATCAATTGCAGATTACCGAAAGCGACCAAACCATCCGCGCGATCGGCATTCGCGGCGCGGACGCCAAACTCCTTCAGGTGCCCCCGGGAGCTGCCGGGTTCCTGGTCTCCGCGGCGGGATACGCCGGAGATCGCGCAGTCTGGTGGGAACGCACCATTTATCGCGGCGACTCCTACGAGTTTCATCATCATCGCGCCGCTCCCGGCCGGTTGATCTCCATCCCGGCGCGGCCGAAGGCCGCCGGCGCCTTGGGAGGCGCGCGATGATTCGCCTCGGCGTGGTAAGCGCGATTCTGCCCGAGCTATCGCTGGCGGAAGTGCTGGACGTTTGCGCCAGGGAGGGGTTCGCATGTGTGGAACTGATGTGCTGGCCGGTGGGCCGCGCCGACCGCCGGTACGCCGGAGTGACGCATGTCGACGTGACGGCGCTGGGGGAAGACAACGGCGCCGGCATCAAAAGGCAGTTGGCGCAATCCGGCGTGGCCGCCAGCGCGTTAGGTTATTACCCCAACGTTCTCTCGCCCGATCCGCGGGAAAGTGAGGCCACGATCGAGCACCTGCGGCGCGTGATTGTGGCCGCGCAGGTGCTGGAGATTGGCTTGGTCAACACTTTTATCGGACGCGATTGGACGCGTTCGCTGCGCGAGAACTGGGCAAGGTTTCGCGAGGTGTGGCCGCCCTTGATTCGCTTCGCCGAAGAGCGCGGCGTGCGCATCGCCATCGAGAACTGCCCGATGTTGTTTACCGCCGATGAGTGGCCCGGCGGCAAAAACCTGGCAGTCAGCCCGGCCATCTGGAGACAGATGTTCGAGGAGATCCCCAGCGATTCGTTCGGATTGAACTACGATCCCTCGCACATGATCTGGCAGCACATGGACGCCATCCAGCCCCTGCGCGATTTCGCCGCGAAGATCTTCCATGTGCATGCCAAGGACGCACGTATCGGTTGTCGGAAACTCGACCAGTGCGGCATCCTGGCCCATCCTCTGGAGTATCACGACCCGCGATTGCCGGGGCTCGGAGAGGTCGACTGGAGCGCTTTCTTCGCCGCGCTGATGGAAACCCGCAGCCACGTCTCGGTAGCGATCGAAATGGAAGACCGCGCCTACGAGGGCTCGCTCGAGAACCGGACTCAGGGGCTTCGCCAGGCCCGGCGGTTTCTGACTCAATTCTGCGTGTCATGAAATCTCTGGTGCTGGTGGCCGGCCACGCCATTCCGTACCGCTTCGATCGCCTGGAGCGCGACGAAGGATGGTATCTCAAGTCCTTTCAGGCTGGAGAGGGATCGCTCTACCTGGAGCACGTGAAGCGCGGTGTTGAGATGGGAGCCGAACAGGCCGACAGCCTCCTCGTCTTCGCCGGCGGCCAGACAGACGCCGCCGCGGGTCCGCGCAGCGAAGGCCAGGGCTATTGGCTGGCAGCCGACTACTTCGATTGGTTCGGCCACATGGAAGTGCGCAACCGCGCGACCACCGAGGAATTCTCGGTCGATTCGTTTCAGAATCTGCTCTACGGCGTGTGCCGCTTTCGGGAAGTGACCGGCGGCTACCCCGATGGCATCGTGGCGCTCGGATGGAAATTCAAAGGCCCGCGCTTCGATCTTCACCGGCGCGCCCTGCGGCTGCCCGCAACCAGCTTCCGCTATGAGGGAGTAAACGATCCATCGACGCTCCAGGAGAATCTCCCGTTTGAGAAAGCGCGCGCGCTGCTGTTCGAGCGGGATCCTTATGGCGCGTCGGCGGAGCCGGCCCTGAAAAGAGAAGCGCGCAACGTATTCCGCCGGCGCCATGGATATGCGCAAAGCTGTCCGGAACTGGCCGCGCTGCTGGCGCACCGCGGTCCGGAGCTGTTTGAGGGACCGCTTCCCTGGTCTTGACGGAGCGGGCGGGCTCGTCTCAACAGAATTCTGTGGGCCCGGTCGGTGGCAGGATTCTCGACTCCGGGGACCGGTCTGCTGAGACGCGCACTAGCCAAGTGGGCGGACCGCGTCCAATCTGACCGATTTTCGTGCCATCGCGACACCCTCCGCTGAGAGGTGCGGCACACCAGCGGCACACTGCACGTTGCCACTCAACTGATTTGTGGAGTTCATCAAAATGACGACTGATCGGGGTTCAGCCATCAGTCCCACGATTTGTGTACAACCGGAACTGCTTGTCCTGAAAATTCGCTGCTCAAACATCCGCTGAAAGACCGGCTGCCTGTGTTTCGACGAGGAGGTCCCCGCTTGGGCTTGTTCTCGTTCAACCGTGCCGAACTGGCATTAGCCGGCGGCGAGATTCTTGATGGGTGTGGTGCTGGTCAGAGCCGGGTTGGCGCGGCGGATTCTACACCCATTCATCGCCGGCGACAAATCTCAAATTGTCGACTGATGCCCCGCATCAGCTCAATAACTCTTTGTGGATAAAGAACTTAGTATGATCACTTCACGCCTACTTCACGTTCTCTCTTACGTGGCGAAGAAGGGGCGAAGTAGATCACAGCTAAGTTATTGAAAAGAAATGGCGGGGACGACGGGGCTCGAACCCGCGACCTCCGACGTGACAGATTTGCGTTCTAGGCCAATAGAATCATGGCTTTACCTGTGTTATCAGCAGCTTGCGGGTGCCAAGGCCCGACACCGAATGCCATAAAATGCCCCAATTCGATACATTTAGTTCACGCCTACTACACGCAGTTTTCGGTACCTGAATATCTGAATAAAACCGTTCCCCGACAACCTCCAATTCCCCCAATAACTTCTGCGTAAGCGTCCCTTTTGACGAACAACGAGCTTCAGTCGACGAATGTAGGCCGACAAATTGTCGCTTGGAAGAGTTCCTGGACAGGACACCGATTTCGACTCGGTTCGCATCTTGAGACGCCGAAACGCGTTGACGGGATTGGACACAACTCTGCCGATCCGAAGCAACATCATTTATTGTGCGGCGATAACGCAATTTCCCCAAGAACTCGCCCCGGATTCCGGCCACTACAATCATGCCGAAAGTGGTCGCCCCCCAGGTATCGGATCGGACCCTCAGCACCGATGTTGGATTCAGCCTAGGCACTACCTTTAGGGCTTGTCGGCGATCTGTGGTCCCACCCGAATAATCGAAAACGGCATGGCACTCGCAAGAAGCGACGATAGGTCGGGAGGTAAACTCTCTCGGATTTTCATTGCCGATGCAGCATCTCGAAGCGCTCGTGCATTCGGGCGACGATTACCCAGAGTGCGGCGCAAATTCTCCTCCGACAAGCATCCATTCCAGGTGTCCCACGGTTAAGACGAGGGCCACAAGGTGTAGCTGTCCAGCGCCGAAGGAATTCAGAGAAACTTTGCCCACCTGGCAGATGCTCCACGCCATGCGCGGGTGGAGAGCAGAACAGCGGTTCGATTTGTTGCAAGGCAAGAGGACACGCCAATGGAAGTTGACATGACCGCGTTCCAATGCCTCCGTCCGCCGCCG
>Ga0326728_10004949_pt1 | contig 38531 bp, 35 predicted proteins | sample MB3enrmetagenome_FD_207602 | JGI IMG/M metagenome (GOLD analysis project Ga0326728, IMG submission 207602) | Lab enriched peat soil microbial communities from McLean, Ithaca, NY, United States - MB31MN | ecosystem: Environmental > Terrestrial > Soil > Wetlands > Peat | place: USA: New York... | reverse complement strand
CGAGGATTACAATGAGTATCATCCCCACAAGGGGCTGAAAATGAAGTCACCAAGGGAGTATCGGAGGTCGTTGGCTAAGTTAGAGGGGTGTCCGGTTTGATGGGGGCAACACCACCGCCAGGGAAAGCCAACGGAATCCGTCGTGAAAAACAACAGTTTGCTTGATTGACGTCTAGTGGGGTTAGCTGTATCGGTGGACTCCCGAAGGAGCCGCTGTATCGAAGGGCAACGTTTGAAGCGGGCTGCATGAGGGTCTATTACGCCGCCGGTTCTCAGGTGCATCTTCGTGCTGCTTATTTGGCGTTTTCATGCATGTAAGCAAAATCCTCCGAAATACTATCGATACATTGAAAGGTTCTGTGAAGCTAAGTTGAGCCTGACAAGCAATCGCAGCAAGATGAAAATTGATATTAAGACATTCGAGAACCGTATCATCAGAAGTTTGCTACTATTGGTTGTTATTCCGTTCCTGGTTGGCTTCACGGATGATGAATGGATGGTACTTATCAATAAAACTAGTTGCACCATATTTTATGTGGCGCTAGATGGAAATGACAGATGGTCAGGCCTTTTACCAATGGCAAATATGTCGAAAACCGACGGACCTTTCGCCACCCTCGAACGAGCAAGAGACACCCTGAGAGAGTTGAGACGAGGAGGTAAGTTACCGGACGGTGCGGTGATTTACGTGCGAGGAGGCAAATACTATCTTGAGCGGACTTTCACGCTGGGACCGGAAGACAGTGGGACGGAACAATGGCCAATCCGCTATCTGGCATATAAAGATGAAAACCCTATACTGTCAGGCGCGAAAGAAATTCAAGGTTTCAAACCTTATAAAGACAAGATACTTCAGGCGGATCTGAAAAAGACGGCACTATGCAAGATCAATTTCAGCCAACTATTTGCTAACGGTCAGAGGCAGATCTTGGCCCGCTATCCAAATTATAACGCTACCAAATCTTATGGGAGCGACTTCATTTATGTCGATGACACTGTCGAACAAGGAAGCAAACGCAAATTCCAATATTCGTCGGGAACGGTTCATGATTGGGCTAGACCGGAGGAAGGGGAAATATTTATTTTTCCTGGCCCCAACTACTGGAATAATATCATCCCAATTCGTACAATAGACAAAACGACACGCATCATTACCTTGGCCGGTGACACTGACTACCCGATTCGGAAAGGCGACCGTTATTTCATTCAGAACTTGCTAGAAGAGCTTGACTCCCCAGGAGAATGGTATCTCGACAGACGTTCTCGAATCCTCTATTACTGGCCATCAACATCAAGCGATATAAACCAAATTTCTGTCACAGCCCCTGCTCTGGAAAGCGTGATCGGGGTGACAGCAGATCCGGTAACAAAGGATGCGCCGGAACACATTATGATTGTCGGTTTTACAGTTGAAGCGTGTGAAGGCACAGCTATTATCGTCAATGGGGCAAGGAACTGCTTAATCGCAAGAAATGTCGTACGGAACAGTGGTAAACATGGCATAGTCATTAACGGGGGCTCTCAGAATTATGTCATAGGGAATGACATCTATGAAACCGGCAGCGCTGGTATCAGTATTTCTGGGGGAGACCGTAAAACGCTTTTACCGTCATCCCACCATGCCCGGAACAACCATATCCATGGCACCGGCCGTTTGAACAAATATTACGGTGGAATCGAATGCATAGGTGTTGGAAATGCTATTTCTCACAACCTGATCAACGAAACACCACAAGCCGGAATCACATTTGATGGTAACGATCATATCATCGAATATAATCACGTCCACCACGTCAACCAGGAAACCGAAGATAGCGGCATTATTTATACTTGCGCCCGTGACTGGACAAAGCGCGGCAACGCGATCAAATTTAATTACCTTCACGACAGCGGCGGCTATGGCCGTCGTAACATAAATGAAGAGTGGCAAGCGCCTTTTCAGACCTGGGGCATATACCTTGATGACTGGACAAGCGGGACAAATATATACGGTAACATCACTGTAAGTACGTATAATGGTGGAGTGTTCGTGCATGGAGGAAGAGACAATACCATTGAGAATAATATTCTTGTAGAAGGGACTACTGGGCAGGCGCAGTTTACCGCAAGAGCGATAACCGAAAAAATGATTCCGGAAATGTTCGAAAAGATCAAAGAAATGAAGTATACGAAATACCGGGAGCTTGATACGATCAAGGATGTCAGGAAAGATACGATGATGTCGAACAATAAGTTCATCCGTAACATCATATACTATTCTTTCTCCGGTGCAACCCTCTATACCGTCCACGCACCATACATAGACTCCAATATGGTTGAATTCGATTTTAATACAATATTCCATAACGGCCTGCCTTTACTTATACCCTACATACAGTCGTCTGAGGCCCTTCACTGGCAAACATGGAGAGCAAAAGGTTTCGACACTCACAGTGTCGTCGCGGATCCATTGTTTGTAGATCCAGCCGACGGCGATTTTGACCTCAGACCGGATTCACCAGCATATACTGTTGGATTTAAACCCATCGTAATTGAGAATGCTGGTCTTTATAAGCACCCATTGAGTACCATTAAGTGAAGGTTTCAGTGTTTGGCAAGATCGGAAATAAGTAGGGTGCGGTTTCCGCTAACTTGAGCTGAGAAGATTGAAGTTCATAGTGGAAACGAATCACCGCTCTCCCTAAGTTAGTTTTGAAAATACACGTAAAGCGAGGAACAACAAGGTCTTTAGACCTAAACTGGCCATTTTTCGATTTAAGTTCTGGAATTCCCAAGCGCCATATTTCTGCATCATGGCAGAAGGAAATTCCGCATGAACGCGGGGAAGACGGTTTTTGCTCAGGTTTATGGATTTCCCCGCCGCGTTACTAGTTTCACCTGTGTGTCGAACGATACGACGGCGTCTACAAAGGGAAAATTTTTCCTGCTGTGACCAATACCTGCCCATTGCCCTTGCCCAACTGACCTATAGCGAAAGCCTAAGGGATATCGAGGCGTGTCTCCAGGCGGCCCAGCCAAAACTGTAACATATGGGGATCCGGAGCAATGATCTGTCGAAACACCCTGGCAAACGCCAATCAGATCCCGGCAATGAGACACCTGAAGATGTAGGGCAATATGTGGATGATAATCGAACCAAGAAATGAAAGCGGAAAATGTCACAAGCAAAAGTTCTTTTTCTGAAGTCCCAGCGGGGTAATGAGTTGCATCGGCGGTGCCGGAGCGCCCGATCGTGTTCCGAAGTAATCGCACTATGGAAGCATCGCGCGTTTAAGGCTGGTTGTATGAAAAGTTTATACAAGGGTTGGAGCATATACATCGGCTGCGTGAGGAGATAACGATGAAAATAAGCATAATCATAACTTCTTGCAACTGTGAAAAATACATCAGTCGCGCCATACGAAGTTGCATCGAGCAATCGATGAAAAAAGAAGATTACGAGATTATCGTGGTCGATGACGGAAGCACCGACCACACATTGCACATCCTAAATTCATTCGGTGACTGGATAAAGCCGATTTATTTGGAAAGAAACTTCGGCCTGCCCGCTGCCTGCAACGTGGGTATCAAGAGGGCATTGAGCAGATTCATTGTGCGCGTCGATGCCGATGACTTTATACACGAAGATCTCCTTAAGGTAGCGTATCTTTACCTGAGCATGAACAACGATTTCGGCGCGGTCTCCTGCGACTATCTCCTCGTCGATGAGAAAGAGAATGTGATACGAAGGGTGTCGTCCGCAACGGAGCCCATAGCGTGCGGTATTCTGTTTAGAAAAGACCATTTAATTGACATAGGACTCTACGATGAAGAATTTCTCCTTTCTGAGGATGAAGACCTGAGAATCAGATATTCGGACAAGTATAGCGTTATTAATATTCCTCTGCCGCTTTACCGTTACCGCATGCATCAGACGAACAGCACAAAGGACTCGAAAAATGTTGCTTTTTACAAAGAGAAACTGAAGGATAAACATAAACTGAATTGACGAAGCGGAGTCAAGAGATGCATCCATTACCGGAGATAATAGCGGAAATCGGCGTCAATTACTACGATGTAGCCGGACGAAATGGATTTACGCCAGTGGAGGCAGCCAAGCTAATGGTTAGAATCGCTGCCGAATCGGGTATCAAGGTAGTAAAATTTCAAACCTATAAGGCCGAGAAGCTGGCGGCTGAATCCTCCCCGGCCTATTGGAGTCTGAAAGAGGAGCCCACTAGATCGCAACGGGAATTGTTTTCGAAATACGATCGGTTGAGCATAGATGATTATAGGTCAATCGCGGAATATTGCCACCTATTGAACGTCGAATTCTTAAGCACGGCCTTCGATACAGAGAGCGTGGAAGAATTGGCACCGCTTCTCCGCAGGCATAAAATTGCGTCGGCGGATATTACGAATATAGCGCTGATATCCAAGATTGGCTCATACCGAAAACCCGTTCTGCTCTCGATTGGAGCGTCCACGAAAGAGGAAGTGGGTGCGGCCTTAAACTTATTGCGAGAATGCGGGGTGGCGGACATAACTCTTCTCCACTGTGTGCTTAACTATCCTACAGATACTGGCAAGGCAAATTTGTGGAAGATCAATTCGCTAAGAGATGAATTTCCCGACGTCAGGGTGGGTTATTCCGATCACACAAAGTTCAATCTGGATGTGATGACTGTAGCGTGGTTAATGGGTGCTGAGGTCATAGAGAAGCATTTTACTCTGGATAAAAGCTGGAGAGGCAATGACCATTACCATGCCGCATCACCGTCGGACATGTCCCAGCTTGTTACCCACTTTCGTAACTTACAGGCCATCATAGGGGAGATGTCTGAGCCATGGTATGATGTTGCAGAAGAGAAGGCTAGGCAGTTCGCCCGTCGAGGAGTCTATCTGGTGGAAGATGTAAAGCAGGGAGAGCAGTTGCGACCGGAGGATGTAGTATTCCTGAGGCCGCAGAAGGACGGGATCACGCCGGCAGAATGGTTCGAAAGGTTATCGAGGAATGAACGATATTCCCACGATATCAAAGGTGGACAGCTTTTATTAAGGAGCGGGTTTTATGAGAACGACTGATCCGGCATCGATCGATTTCAGGGAAAAGTTTTCTCTTATCGGAAAATCCGTTGTCATAACAGGCGGTTGTGGTCTCATAGGAAAGGCTTTTGCGGAAGCGTGCGCGCAATTCGGGGCAGATGTTGCGATAGCAGATGTCAAGGAAGCGGACCCAGAAGGGCACGGTAGGGAATCAGAGCGCCGCGCCACAGGAAAAACGATTGGGATAGAGGTAGATATTTCCAAGAGAGCATCCGTCGAACAATTATTGCGACAGGTCTTAGACGTCTTCGGCAAGCTTGATGGTCTCGTCAATTGCCATCAGTATAAGCCTTCGACGTTTTTTCGTCGTTTTGAGGAGTATGGAGACGGCGACTGGGACTCGGTCGTAGAGACGAATCTAAAGGGAACCTTTCTGTCGTGCCAGATACTGGGCGGGTGGATGGCGGAGCATGAAGGGGGCTGCATCGTGAATATGCCGTCCGTCTATTCATTGGTTGCTCCGAACCAAGATTTGTACAAAGGAACGAACATGGGGTGCCCGGCCGCGTATTCCGCATCAAAGGGTGGGGTCGCGGCTTTATCTAGGTATCTTGCGGCGTATTGGGCGCCGAAGAGAGTGAGGGTCAATATGCTCACGCCACACGGGGTGTGGGATAACCATGACGACCAGTTCGAAAGAGCCTTCGCAAACTTTCTTCCCATGCGAAGAATGAGTTACAATCACGAAGTCGCTCCTGCCCTGATATATTTGCTGTCGGATGCCTCGAGTTTTGTCACGGGGCATAATCTTGTGGTGGACGGCGGTTGGACGATATGGTAGAGAGAAATGGTAATAGGGAATCGGCTCGCTAGGGAGTAGTTGGACGGATCCTCGGAGCTATGATTGATCTTGCCGGTTTACATAGACCCCGAAAGATTATAGCTGACAACGGTGCGTCATGATAGCAAAGCGGAAAGTAACAGCGATTTTTCAAGTTAGAATGGGTTCTACTAGGTTGCCCGGCAAAGCGCTGGTCAACATACATGGGAAGCCACTGTTACAACATGTAGTCGAACGCGTCAGAAGAAGCAAATATATCGATGAAATAGTACTTGCTACCACAACAAGAGAAGACGATCAGGCAATTGTGCAGCTCGCAAAGGAGTGGACATTGAAATGTTATGCCGGTAGCGAGGAAGACGTATTGGACCGGTTTTACCAAGCCGGACGAAATTTTTCAGCGGAAATCATTGTCAGAATAACGCCTGATGACCCCTTTAAGGATCCTGAAATAATTGATAAGGCACTGGAGATTCTGGATAGTGAAAAGGAGGCGATAGAGTATGTTACCAACACTCTTCCTCCCACTTATCCGATAGGGCTCGACATTGAAGTGTTTTTCTTTGACGCACTTCGAAAGGCATGGCAAGAGGCGAGAAAACCTTCGGAACGGGAACACGTAACACCTTATATATGGACCCATCCTGAAATTTTTTGTCTAAGGAATTTCAGCTACGTCAGAGACATCTCCCATTTTCGGTGGACCCTGGATAACGAGAAGGACCTTCTATTTACGAGGGAGATATATAAGAGGATATACGAAACAAAGCCAGATTTCTTGATGGACGACATCTTGGAAATACTGTCCCGAGAGCCTGAGTTAGCAAAAATCAATTATTGCGAGGAGAAGTATGCAGGGTATTTAAAATCCTTGGAAAAAGATCGCCAGATGGAAGGGAGACATGGATGAGCAGAGGACTGTGGCGGATCGGAAATAAAGAGATTGAGTATATCAAGGAGGCATTCAACTGTGGTCTTCATAATTCGTGGAATAAAAGATTGGAGGAAGAATTTGCTGATAGGTTTGGAGTAAATTACGCAATTGGTGTTAATTCGGGCACGTCAGCACTCCATTGTGCGCTGTTTGCTGCTGGCGTGACCGAGGGAGATGAGGTCATAGTCCCTCCCCTAACGTTCGGAGCACCGGCTTTTGCAACAATGCTATTGGGGGGCGTTCCGGTATTCGCAGATATTCATACTGACACTTTCACTATAGATCCACAGGATATTGAGAGGAAGATTACCAATAGGACTAAGGCAATTGTGCCGGTTTCTTTGTACGGTTTGCCTTCAGATATCTTCTCCATAATGAGGGTGGCAAAAGAACACAACATAATAGTTGTAGAAGATAATGCAGAATGTTTCCTCGGTATGTATAATGGCAAGATTGCTGGCTCCGTTGCCGATATTTCAACATTTAGCTTCCAGAGATCAAAGCACCTCACTTCCGAGAGTGGAGGAATGTTAGTTACTAATGATGAAGCAATCGCCGAGAGAGCAAGAAAATTTAGCATACTTGGTTATGCCACCCTGAAAGCCAGATCAGGTGAGCAGACGGTCACGATGGACCAGGTACAGAGACCCGACTTCATCAGACACGAATTAATCGCACCCAACTACCGTTTGCCAGAAATATGTGCTGCTATGATGGTTGCGCAGCTGGAAAATATCGATAAATTTGTTCAAAAGCGTCAACAGATAGCGGACTTATACAGCTCAGCTATACGCGGATGTGATTGGCTAGTCCCCCAAAAGACTCCCCAGGACTTTGTTAATTCCTATTGGACATACGCAATCCGCCTTGACACTGACAAAACGGCGATTTCTTGGTTCGATTTTAGAAAAGCATACCTTAGCGAAGGTGGAGAACCTTACTATGCGGCGTGGATGATAAATTATTTGGAACCGGCACTTAATGGCAAGACATTTCCTGAGCACGGCCTCATATATGAAAGGGGGATATGCCCTATTGCCGAGAAAATACAACCCCAATTAAAACAATTCAAGACAAATTTTGGCAGTTTGCAACACGCCAGGACACAAGCAAGGGTTCTAAGGAGAACGATTAAGAAATTTGCTATGTGACGTTGGATGGTCTTAGAAGGTTTTATTATGAGCCCCTGTACTCGGATCGGATGAATTAGAGCGATTCCCATAACTATTTTCCGATTGGTCTAGCAAATAAGGCTAGATTTTTATCCCGTGGTGTGTCATGCTCTATCCGTGGCACGGCAACCGCTCATCCCCAACCCCACAACGCCTCTCTTCAGGAACTGAAGACGGCGGGCAAGGTGGGAACGTTTGAAACCAATGTGCGGTGTCATGCCTTGCAGATGCTCATAGTCGGTATCCCGCGAGAGCAGGTATGCGACGCATTACAGATTACCGAACGAAGCCTTCGCAGATGGATCCGCCTGTTCAATGACTATGGAGTCGATGGGTTGGTCGTGAATAAGCGCCCGGGACGTCCGCACCTCATAGGGAAAGAGCAGGCCGTGCTCCTTACCGACTTGATCGACAATCCCAGGAAGGCGGATCGGGACTTCTGGACGGCAAAAGCCTTTCACGGCCATATCCGTGAGAGCTATGCCATTGAATGCAGTTATCAAACGGTGGTGAGGTTTTTTCATGAACAGGGCTATGCCCTCAAGGTACCTCAACCGTGGCCGGATCGCCAGGATGAGCAATTACGCCAGGCCTTCCGGGATCACAGAAGGGGTCTAGCAGAAAAATAGCTACTTAGTAAGCTTACGGGGTCACTTTGAAGGTATGCGTGCAGTGAGCGATAACATACTATTAATAATTCCGGCAAGAGGGGGGTCAAAAGGTATTCAAAGAAAAAACATAAGAACTATGTCTGGAAAACCATTAATCTTTTACGCAATTGAGAAGGCGAGAGCTTTACCCTTAAAGAACGTTGACATATACCTTGACTCCGATGATGATGAAATATTGTTCATTGGAAGCAACCTCGGCGCCAAGGTTGTTAAGAGGAATATGGAACTTGCCTTAGACCAGGTTACCTTGGATGAAGTTATCTACCACTCGGTGAATACAATTGAACAGATTGAGAACAAAAAGTACGAATTGATTGTCGTATTACAGGCGACCGTACCTCTAATAAGTGTAAGAACAATAATTGGCGCTTTAGAATTTCTAGCGGATAATCCGGGCTACGATACTCTAATAGCGGCAACTCGCGAAAACGGTTTCATGTGGCGAGTTGGAGAGAGGATCATCGAACCCTGTTTTTCTGAAAGGGTTAACAGGCAATACTCGAATGAGTTGTTATTGAAAGAGAACGGCGCTTTCACAATAACGAGAAGGGAAGTTCTGTTGAAGGAACGTACAAGATTTACAAAACATATGAAGCTGTTTGAAATTCCTTACGAAGAGGGGATCGACATCGATACGATCCTGGACTGGGAGATGGTTCGGAGTATCCTAGGCAGGAGGAAAATTGTATTCAACGTAATTGGAAATGCCCAGGTTGGCACGGGTCATCTTCATAGGATTTTAACAATTTATGACCACATGACATTCGCTGATAAGCAAATAGTAATGCTGAAAGGAAATGATCTGGCAAAGAATTATTTTTCATTGCTTAATATCGAACCGGTCGAATTCGATCATATTATGGAATTGGCGGAATATGTGGCAAAATGTGATCTTATCGTCAATGATGTGCTTAGTACTAGCAGCCAATATATCCTTGACCTAAAAAGGAAGGGAAAAAGTGTGGTCAATTTTGATGATTTGGGGCCCGGAGCGCTATTCGCCGATGCGGTCATAAATGCTAATTTTGAATTAAAGTGGTTTCCCTCCCATGCGACTCACATCTATTGGGGTCACAAGTATCATTGTGCAAGGAGCCAATTTATTTGTTCTTCTATTAAGGAAGTTACCGAGGATGTAAAACGTGTTCTCCTGCTCTTTGGTGGAGTGGACAAGACAAACTTAACAAAGAAGGTTCTGGGTGCGATATATGAATACTGTGTCAGTAACGATATAGAAATAAGAGTCGCCGTTGGCTTGGGATACAGACAGTCTAATACTTTAAGACGGTATAAGAAAGCTGTTATACTTGAAAGTGTGGGCAACATGGCGGCGGAAATTTACAGTAATGATATCGTTTTTTCGAGTTTGGGGAGAACTGCTTATGAAATTGCCATGGTGGGAGTCCCGCTGATTGCCATAGTGAGAAATGAAATAGAATCGTATCATCCGTTTGTCAATCTTAAGAATGGTCTGAGAATCTTAGGACTTGAGCCACACGTTTCAAGGGTGGATATTCTCAGGGGTCTAACGGAGTTGGTACAGAATTGCGGCATTAGACGGCAAATGAACCAAGTCTTGCTCGATAAAAGGGTAGAACTGATGAATGGCATTAGTGAAGTTGCGAGAATTATTGATCTCGTGTCGATAAGAACTGGGCTATAAAGGAATTTCAATCCCTCTCAGAAGTCCATAAGAGGGGCTCCAGGCGCGAGCATTGGTTGAGACGTGAGCCTGAGGCAGATTATCATTCAGAGATCGCTTTACCCTGTTCTGTAAGCCCCCGCTACTCTGTGTCTCTCCCGGGATTTAGCCCTGAACGGAGATGACCTATAATCGGAGATGTTGCTAATCGGCATCCGGGATTTGCGCCAACGCGCACGAATCCTATACGTCGATCTGATTTTCAAAGAAAAGATCATTAAAACGCCGAAAATGGAAATGCCGAGCACCGGTTTCACCGAAAGGCATACTGTCGGCGTGGTTAACCGTGATAAACTGTGAAAAGCTTTGTTTTTCTCGCATCCATCGAAGGTGACCTGCTCATCTTGGCGGGGATCAGCTCCCTTCTTAAGACGATTTTCCCACAGAATAAGAATGTTCTGTTACTTCCAAAGTTCCCTAGAGTATATCCACGAATAAATGATTATAAGAGTTTCTTTGATGAAATAATCGACGTTGATGCAGTCTTTTTTGGTTTACACCCCACAATGGTATTTAACAATATTAGCAAAATTAGGAAACTATATAAAAGGCTAGCCCCTTATCGGAAAAGTGTGTATTTTCTTTTCGATATCTACAATTTGGTGGAATTAGCAGTTTATAGTTTCATTAAAAAAAACAAAGACGCGCAAATGATTACTGTCACCGCATTTGAAGAACATATCGACATTAATAATCTTGAGTGTCTTTTAAGAAGAACAATCATAAAAAGTATATATTCTATTCTGTTGACAAGACAAATGTTTTTTGAATTCAGAATAAGAAATACTGAGAACGAGGGAATCAATTATTTAAGGGCATACACTCAGATACAGTTGTGTATAAATAATTCTGGGTGTCGAAATAAGTACAAGAAGAGTTTTGAGAAATTACCCTACCCGGCCTCATTCATAATGAATAATAGGAGTGGCCATCTTGCGAAATATGAATTCATAGAGCCGTACTCCGTAATACTTTTTGTCGACTCTCAAGTATCGCACTGGATCGATGATTATTGGCACAAGATTGATAAGTTCTTAGAAATACTGGAAATGAAGGGCATTAGCATATACGTGAAAGACCACCCTAATTGCACACGTTCTGGTGCTAACCTGTTAAAAAGTGAGAAAATTAGGATAATCCCTAAGGAAATCACAGCCGAGTTGATTTTTATATCTAATGCTCATAATATAGTCGGTGTTTTTGGACACGGATCAACTTCCTTGATAACCGCAAGCTGGCTAGGGATCCCGGCTTTTGATATCGGTGAATATATGGAGTTCGATAGAAACCTCCTGAAGAAATGGGTGCAATTCCTCAAGCTGGGGCGGGGCATAACGAGAATAAAGTGCTTAGAAGATGTGAAAGAGGTTGACTTTGCAACTGGGGTGCATCGTGACTTTTCTGTTATGGAGAATGAGAAGATTTGGAGAGATATTTTCGTTGAAGAGTTTTCAGAAACAGTATAAGCATGTTAGTGGGTAGCTACGCGATGAGCGACCGGGTAATCTGTCCGACCCAACATTAAGTTCACAAGTCTTGTTGCTACAACTAACGGTGGGCAGAATATGGAAGAAGTCGCAACTATTTTTTGACGTGACTTTACTTCCGATCATAGAATACTAGCAAACGTGCAATAAACCAAGAAAAGATTTGTTAGCGGTCGCAAAAAACGGCCATTTTGATGAAAATCATGACTTATTTCCAAAAACTAAGCAGTGCCATCGTTAAGACTGCAAACTCCTCCTTCTCAACACCATCGGAACAGCAGTTATTGATGCTTGGAAGGTTGTTGTCTGAGACCGTCAAGTCCAAAAAAGACATAGCTTCTTTAAACGAAGTAGAGTTCAAGGTGTTTTCCCAGTGGGGCGACGATGGAATTATCCAATGGCTCGTGACCAACCTGGAATTTCCGAATAAGACCTTCATAGAATTTGGAGTGGAGAATTACCGAGAATCCAACACTAGATTTCTAATGATGAATAATAATTGGTCTGGTTTGGTAATGGATGGGTCTGTGTCAAACGTGGCACAAATAGTCGATTCAGAATATTATTGGAAGTATACGCTATCAGCAAAAGCCGCGTTTATCAATACTGACAACATAAACAGTCTTTTATCATCATCTGGACTTGGCGCCGAGGTTGGGATTCTGCATATCGACTTGGACGGAAATGATTATTGGATATGGAAAGAAATCAATGTAATATCCCCGATCGTAGTTATACTGGAATACAACAGCATTTTCGGAATTGACAGGGCGATAACAATCCCTTACGACAAAGCATTTTATCGAACAAATGCACACTATAGCAATCTGTATTGGGGCGCATCTCTTCGTGCGCTTCATAAATTGTGTGCGAACAGAGGTTATTCGTTTATTGGATGCAATAGCGCAGGTAATAATGCGTATTTTGTTAGAAAAGACAAGCTTAATAATGTTGTGAAAGAAGTATCCCTGGAACATGGTTATGTGGTCTCTAGATATAGAGAAAGCAGAGATGAAGAAGGAAGACTGACCTATTTGGTCGGGGATCATCGCATAGCGGCAATTGTAGGCATGCCTGTTTATAATATTGATACAAATAAAATAGAACAGTTGTGATGAACAGCGTCTAACAAGGCGCTGCTCCGGACGGCAATTCGAAAGCCAGGGACTAACCCTATGGGTGGACTAGTTTCTGGGGAGTGTATGATATGGCCAAATCGGACGATTGATCGCACGCCTCTCGAATAAGAGGCTTAGCCTGGCGGGCGGATGCGGGATGTGAGTGCCAATACATGCGGAGAATTGGAGGTGCTTCATCATATGAGACACGTGAAAACTTAAACCAGCATGACCTCGGTCGCATGTGGTGATGGTGTTAATGACCAGAGCGAGAACAACTGGAAGGTCATAATTATTGATCGCAATATTTGGGGCGAGCATTACGCAACAAAAAAATGGATATGCGGCGAAATTGAGAGATAATTTTGAGTGGCCGGTACGTATATTTGGGTATGGGGGAATGCATCTTAATGATGCAGCCATGTGTTTTATTGATACAGTAATTAAAAATTTGTGTTAACAATAGGTCCTCATAGCGGAATGGTAGAAGTTAGGAACGAATTGGAATCACAAACCCACAATACGTGGGATAGGTGGTGCCATTATCCCAGACGGACTCTCGATTTTGGTTTATCGTCCATAGAAGTATCAGGTAGGGTCGAGGTTACTGTTTTGCGGACTGATTTTGATACTTCGAGCTGTAGTAGTAAAAAGGATTTCAGAAAAGAAAGAAAGAAATTGATTCTACATGATATCTACTACGTCGGTAATTTCTTAAATATAGACAATATGCAACACGGGTACAGGATAAATAATATAGGATTTTTCGAAAAAAGAGCCCTCGCACGTATAAATCAATACGGAAAACGAATAGCGGAGAGGCTAAGCAGGAATAGGGTCGGCCTGGCAAGTAGATGATGCATCTTCACGAGACGTTAAATAGGCGTGGGTCTATCATCGGCCGATGAGTGAAGTTTCCGGCCATAAGCGAAAAGCGTTATCTTCGATTAAATGGGTAAGCTTCGGAAGAATACTGCCGAAAATATTTGCGCCTATAACGACCGTGTTATTGGTGAGCGTATTTGTACCATCGGACTACGGTATAGTCGGTATCTGCAACGCATTTATAAATTTTATAACTTTATTGCAAGGCTTGGGGGTGGACGATTACGTAATTAGGGAACAGGAGCTTACGGATAACAAAGTTAATACAGCATTCTGGATTAACGTTGCGGCGAGCATCGGGCTTTGTGCGATATTAGTTCTCTGTGCTCCCTTGGTTGCCCGTGTCTACAAGGAAGAGCAGTTGAGGGTATATCTACCGGCATTAAGTTTGGGCCTTATTGTAAACTCAGTCGGCTTCGTCCCTTCAGCATTACTCAGAAAGCAATTAGCATTCAAGAAGCTGTTCGTAATTAACTTTGCCCCGCTGATTATTTCGCTCAGCATTACTTTCCCGCTTGGTTACATGAAATTTGGACCCTGGGCGATCGTAGCCGGATCTCTAACTTTGACTCTGCTTACAAACGTATATTTTCTTTTGCAATCGAGATGGCGCCCAAGGCTTCTCTTTGAAATGGCCGAGGTCCGGAGAATAGTCGCTTTCGGAAAGTACGTAATGCTCACGCGCGTGCAGGAGTATTTATACGCCAATCTCGACGTGTTCTTAATTGGCTATTTCCTTGATTTGAGAACCTTGGGAATTTATGGACTGGCAAAATCATGGGCGTGGCTAATTTTTGGTATGGTTACGAGCCCCGTGGCTGAGATACTGTACCCGGCTTTCCAAAGGTTCGCTAACGACATACAAGAGATGGGTCGACAGTTCTTGGAGGTTGAAAAACGGATTTTCTTTGTTACTGTTCCGACATTATTGATAATAAGCGGGTTTGCGACAAAAACCATTGAGTTGATTTTTCCTGGTAGGTGGAGAGAGGCGGGATTGGTCCTCGCTTTTTTGATAGTGGGTGAAGGGGTGTCGAAGGGGTTTTCCTTGCAAAGGGACCTTTTTAAGCTGATTGGGAGACCTGATATATATCCGAAGGCGTTCCTCGTGAATTTTTGCTTTACGATCCTATGTTACCCTGTAGCGGCAAAAATAGGGCTGATAACTTTTTTGCTGGCCAGGGTGGGGAATGATATTTTGTACACGGTAATACAATATTACCTATCAAAAAGGATTCTTAGATTCTGCGGAGGCGATTTCTACAGACTCATCAGTTCCAGCGCGTTGAGCAGCGCCGTGTTGCTCTGTTCTATACTTGTGGTTAACTTTTGCGTGCTTTACAAGCTAGTAAACCTAAATCTATTCACCTTAGCAGTTTCCATAACATTTTGCACGTTAACGTATATCATAACGCACTTCCTAATCGACAGAACAAGCATGGCGGAGTACTTAGGTGAGGGGAAAATCATTCTCGGCCTTAGATGACTGAACTCAATTAAGCCTCAAGATGACTAGGATCGAGCATAAGGCGGAGTTGATTGCAGTGATAATTTCCCGTTCTTTCAAAAAGGACGGAATCGAGTTTTTCACTCCCGAGGAACTCTCCCAGCAACTTGCCTACATGAATAGGCCCAAGGGGTACCAGATTGCGCCGCATACGCATAATCAGGTTGAGAGATACATTGTAAACACCCTGGAGACGTTGTTTATTAGATCTGGTAGAGTAAAAGTAGATCTGTACGATAGGCATCAGGAGTTTGTCAGGGAAGTTGTTCTTGTCGAAGGAGATATAATTTTGTTGGTTTCTGGCGGTCACGGCTTTACGATGCTGGAACAATCGGAAATAATAGAGGTGAAGCAGGGCCCTTTCCTTGGGGCAGATGATAAGATCAAATTCAGGGGCAGAAATGAATAACAATATTCCGGTATGCGAACCGCTTTTGGGGGGCCGCGAAAGAGAGTATGTCCTCGATGCGCTCGATTCCGGTTGGATTTCATCCTCGGGTAAGTACATAGCGGCCTTTGAGCGTGCATTTGCTTCCTATATAGGTGTCAAGCATGGTATTGCTGTGGCAAACGGGACTGTTGCACTACATTTAGCGCTGACGGCGCTCGGGATTAAAAAGGGTGATGAGGTTATCATTCCTGATTTTACGATGATTGCTTCGGCCTTCGCAGTTTGCTACACGGGCGCCAAACCGGTATTCGTTGATGCTGAAGCCCGAACGTGGAACATTGACCCAAGCAAAATAGAAGAAAAGGTTACCACTAAAACGAAGGCAATAATGGCTGTGCATATCTATGGTCACCCGTGTGAGATGAACAGTATTCTCGAGATTTCCAAGAAACATGACTTGAAGGTTATTGAGGATGCGGCGGAAGTACACGGCGCTGAATATCTTGGCAAGAAATGTGGCAACCTGGGTGATATCGCCGGATTTTCGTTTTTTGCAAACAAAATCGCGACCACAGGGGAAGGAGGAATGGTTGTTACTAACGATGACGAGCTAGCAGAGAAGTGCAGGTATTTCAGGAACCTTTGTTTCCCGATAAAAGGGGAAAGAGTTCATTTACATAACGATATCGGATTTAACTATAGAATATCGAACCTTCACGCAGCAATCGGTTTGGCACAGGTGCAGAAGATAGACTTTTATGTAGCGCGAAGAAGAGAGAATAATAGATTTTACAGAGAATATCTTTCGGAAATTCCAGGTATAACCTTTCAACAGGAATTAGCCGGTAGTAAAAATGTCTATTGGATGAACGCGATTGTTATAGACAGAGACGCATTTGGAACTTCCCGGAATGAATTGAAGGTAAAGCTAAAAAAAGAGGGGATTGACACAAGATATTTTTTTTGCGGTATGCACAGACAACCCTCGTTAGTCAAGTATGGCTGTCAGCGCAAGGGCAATTATGAGGTCGCAGATTGGTTGGCAGAAAACGGTCTCTATTTGCCATCAGGTTCCGGCTTATCTGAGAGTGAGATAGAACGTATTTCAGGCATAATAATCAAATCAGCGGGCAGGTAGGATAATTGAAAAAAGTTGTAATTGTGCTCTCGTCGAAGCCGGAGGACGGGGGCAAATTTCAATACTCTCTAAGTATGCTCGATGCGTTAACGCAGTTGAACGGCGAAGACCTTGTGGTACAGGCTCTCATTACCGAGAAGGTGTGGGAAACATATTTGAAGGTTCCCTATGTATATATAGAAAAGCGATATTTTAGGTTTGGAATGAAACTAAAGGGTGTCATTTTAAGAAGATTAGGATACGTGGCTGGCTGGCGAATTTTGGGTAAATATTTCGATCCGTTGCAATGCGTCTTGTTTTCGCTAAGGCCCGATCTCGTAATTTATCCGGGGAATGACGCTTATGCTTACGAATGTACCCTGCCGGCGGTGATTCCTATATTTGATTTGATGCACAGATACGAAGGACGATTTTTGGAAGTATCGCAAAAGAATGTCTATAGCCAACGGGAGTTTCGATATAGAAACATTTGTAAATATGCCAAGACCATCCTAGTTGATTCCGAGCTTGGAAAGAAACAGGTACTCGAGTGCTACGAGGTGAGTGAAAGGAAAGTAAAAGTTCTGCCTTACATTGTACCAAGTTACGTCTATGAGGCTGTTGACGGATCTGTGCTTGAAAAGTTTACCTTACCCAACGACTTCGTGCTTTACCCCGCTCAGTTTTGGGCACATAAAAATCATAGTGTGATTCTGAAGGCGCTGTATGAACTAAGAGTGAAGAGAAATGTGATAGTGAACGCTGTTTTTGTTGGAGCACCAAAGAATAATTACAATGAAGTGGTGCGAGAGATCAGCGACCTACAGTTGGATGGGCAAGTACGAATTCTGGGTTATGTGACAAATAGTGAGCTTGTGGCTCTGTACAAACGAGCAAAGGCTTTGGTTTTCGCGTCGTACTATGGGCCCACTAATATTCCTCCGCTTGAAGCCATAGCCTTGGGATGCCCAGCGATTGTCTCCGATGTGCACGCGCACAGAGATCAGCTAAAGGAAGCGGTACGATATTTTGACCCGGATGACGCAAAGGGCCTTGCTGACCAGATTGCGTCGTTACCACGCAAGACACCTTTAACTAAATTCGAATGTCAGGCCAAAGCATGCGGGAAGCAATTCAGTTTAGAGTCGTACGCCAGCTCGCTATATGAGATTCTTAGAGATACGTAAATGTTTAAGAAAGAGCATAGTATTTTTTTGATTCTTGTTTTTCTTCCAAACTTTATGCAAATTGTTATAACTAATCCATTTAGCAATCGATTTGCGTATGCTTCATACTTCATCATTCTGAGTGTCGCATTGATTATGTTTCCTAAGAATGGGATGAGCATGAATGCATCGTTCAAGAAAGTTATTCTGGTTAATAGTTTCTTCATTCTTATCATATTGTATCAAATGGTGACGCTAGAGGATTTTTCGGCCATTTATTGGATGATCATGGTTCCCTTCTTACTGGGCATCGAATTGTTTGTCTTGTTTTCGGCTAAAGAGACCAGCTACAACGTCTACTTGATTGAGAGGGTAATGAAGTACGTGTTGGTCTGCTTTTATATTCAGTTGATATTATCGGTATATGAGTCCTTAAGCGGGTCCTTTCTGATACATGCGTACGATGAATATCTCCAGGTTAGATCTCAGGACAGTTTCGAGAGTCGCTTCATTTTATCGAATCTGCCAGGGCCGATAAATCCCTTTACCTACTTGAAGCTTGGCCTTTCAGGACTACATGGCCAGCATAACGGATGGGCATTTCAGTTGCCTTTTTATAATTTGTTGACCGCCTTTGCTTATATTAGAACGAATAAGCGGTTTTTCTTGTACACGATGATCCTTGTTCTGATGGCTCAAATGCTTAATACAACGCGTACTGGTATCTTGGCGATATTTGTAACCGACGTTTTAGTTTATATGAAATTCTTTTATAGGAAAAAGGCAGTAGTTCGTACCATTACGGTCGTGGCCGTAGTTGCGATACCTGTCTTCCTGGGCTTATCTGCGACTATCTACAATTATTTTGCCGACTACTTCATGAAAGGTGGGTCGGACACGTTAAGTATTCGAATAGATATGTGGAGGTCGGCAATTTATCACCTGACTAGCGGCGGTTTTTTTCTGTTGACGGGCTTAGGATATGCTGAGGCTGGGAGGTTAGCTCTGTCTTTTGTACTTCTTGGTGGTTATGAATCGCAATTGAGTTCTTTGGAAAATGTATTTTTGGACGTGCTATTCCTGTATGGGGTAATAGGGCTGGCGCTTTTTGTATATTTTGTGAGGGTCCTGATTTGGAAACGCGCAGATAAGACGTACCGATATTTTAATCTGCTGTTAGTTGTTAATATGATGATAATCGGAATGACGCTTGGTCAAGTGTTTGTATTACGTTGCTATCCCTTGCTTCTGTTTTGCTTTATAGCTTTTTATTTACTTCCCTTGCAGGAAGTAAGCGGATCAAACGGAGATTATGGATGATCGTATCAGTTGGCGTAGGTAGATAGAGGTAAATGGCAACACGCAACGTGGCCCATGTTGAAGGATTTGGAGTCGCTGCCGGAGATCTCGTGATTGCGTGTTGTGGAGCGAATTGTGCTCATTGTACGGTGCAAAGTTTGTTTTTATTTGTGGCCGCGAGTTACTTATCATAATCCTTGTAATAGAGAATGTACGTGTAACGGAAACGGGTCGAGAGGAAATGATGATTTATGGGCGGCATGGCGCCCTTGGAGAAGCTCCTTCTGAGTCTCTATTGAAGGTGTTCATTGTGATGTATCATTCAATCGGCGGCTCCGCCAGCGATCCTTATACGGTGTCGGTTGATAACTTTAACCAGCAGATAATTTGGTTGGTGGAAAGTGGGTTTCAAATAATCCCTTTAAGGTTTCTGATCCAATGTTTGGCGGATGGTGATGATAGCAGGTTGGATAGGGGCGTGGTGATCACATTTGATGATGGCTACGAAGACTTTGTTGAGAATGCGCTGCCGATTCTGCTACACTACCGTATAGCGGCGACCGTGTTTCTTGTCACGGACTTAATGGGTAGGACCGCTTCATGGAGTCACTGGAACAGGAATGAGCGACTCATGACGGAAGATGAGGTGCGCTACATAAGGAAGCAGGGTATCAGTACTGGGAGTCATACGGCCACCCATGTTGATCTTACCGCTGTAAATCCGGTGGAACTTAAGGGCCAACTGGATAAATCCAGAGACAAGCTGGTCGAATTCGGTGAATCCTTTCCCACGTTGTCTTACCCCTGGGGGAGATGTTCAGGTCCGATTGGGAGGGCGGCGAAGGAATCCGGCTACAAATGTGCCGTAGCGGTAGGGGGTGGGACGGTATCGAGAGGGTCAGACATCTATCGCTTACCTCGGATCATAATGAGAGGGGATATGGACTTCAGCTCATTTCGGGCCATCTTCAATTGCAAAACTTCCCCAAGAACGGTCTCCGTCTGGCGCTCGCCATTCAGAAAACTGTTTCCTGGCGCTCATCAGTGAAGAATGCGGTTTTCTTACGGTTTACTGAAAGCTTATTCCTTTCTAAAACTGCTTCCTAGGTAGGCCATTCCTGGATCCAAGCTGGTTAATCCGTTCCCGAACGCTTTCTCATAAACGAAAATTATACCGATGATTAATCAAATACATGCTTTTTATCCTCCTACCTGTTCATAACCGACTTGAGGTTACGAAAGAATTTGTCCGTCGTCTCCGTATGCAAACTCTCCGTGCTTATCATCTTCTCTTGATAGATGATGGGTCTACAGATGGCACCTCAGAATATGTTAAACAGAGCATAGACAATTGCACCGTCATTCAAGGGAAAGGGAGTTGGTGGTGGGCCGGAAGCTTGCAACAGGGCTATAAATGGCTCAAAATCAACGGCGGCGCAGATGATCTAGTCCTAATTATCAATGATGACGTGGTCATCCCGAGCGATTACCTGGAAATTGGGTCTGAATTGATGGGGAGGAAGAGTAAATCCTTGACCTACACAATATGTTACAGCATGCAGACAAAGGAATTGTTCTGGTCTGGCATACACATAGAATGGAGAGCTTATTCATTCTCTCCGAATGCGAGAAAGGAATTGGTAAACTGTGCCTCGACCCGCGGATTATTTCTAAGGGTGAAGGATTTTTTAGAGATAGGCGGGTTTCATCCACGGTTATTACCGCAATATTTTTCAGATTATGAGTTCACATATCGAGCCTTTAGGAAGGGATATACATTTGATTCATCTCCCAACCTGAACCTCCTGATGGATGAGTCGTCTAGCGGGTTCCGATCGATGGGATCGGATGGATTGTTTCCTTTTCTTAAGAAGTATTTTTCACGTAAAAATCCGTCTAATCCGCTGCCTCAACTTATGTTTGTGGCGCTTGCTTGTCCCTGGAAATATAAGATTAAGAACTGGTTTAAGATCACTGAAGGCGCATCATCAAGTATAATAAAACACGTTCTTAACTTATGGAAATAACATGGACCGTATAAGATGCTATAATTGCGGCAACGCAAGAAGCTCTTTTTATGATCGGGAAAATGGATACACGCTAGTTAAATGTAATCACTGCGGATTACTTTACGTCAATCCAAGACCTCCGGAAAACGAGATCAATAGAGCAGCTCAGACCGGAGTCCATAGAGGCGATATGGAATTGAAAGTCGTTGGGAAGTATTCTGCCGTAAAGTTAAAGAGATACCTAAGAATATTATCATTGGTCTACCCCGAAAACACAACTGTTAAAGAGGGAGCGTCTTGGTTGGACATCGGTTCCGGTTATGGTGAATTTATAGAGGCCTTAGGGGTCCATTTCGGGAAAACGCTATCTATCGAAGGGGTTGAGCCGAATGACTTTAAGCGAAGATTTGCCATAAGCCGCAACTTATCCATTCATTCGATGGAATATTTTGGAGGGAAGCCAAAACATGATTTTATATCGATGCTTAATGTGCTCAGCCATTTGCCTGATCCAATTAAAGCCATAAGCGGATGGAAAAGTCTTTTACGTGTTGATGGAGAAATATTACTTGAGACGGGGGACACGGCCACTCTGAGGCCGAGCGATCATCCCAAGCCTTATCTTCTGCCTGATCATTTGAGTTTTGCATCTATGGATATTGTGGTTGAAATTTTAAGGAAGTGTGGCTTTGAAATAATAGCTATTTCGCATTTTCGCTCTCCGGTTTATCCCGAGTTGACTTTTATAAATCTTCTGAAGGAAAGCTATTTGCTCTTCCGCACATTGTCGTTAAGACAAAGATATCGGTTTTATCCGACCAATCCTAATATCGATATGTGGATTCGCGCACGGAGGGTCGATTAATTTTGGCTTCGCTGCCGGCAATCGTTATTATCGCTTACAAGCGTGAAAAATCGGTAGAGAGATTGCTGAAGTCGATCGAAAGTGCTCACTATTGCGAGGAAGACATACCGTTAATTATATCAATTGATAGAAGTGATAACTCTAACGTTCAGGAAATCGCAGAGAGATTTCAGTGGAGGCACGGTCTTAAGAGGATCATAGTACAGTCAGAACGACTAGGATTAAGAGAGCATGTTTTTCGCTGCTGCAATTTGGCAAATTATTACGGTAGTGTGATCCTACTCGAGGATGATCTATATGTATCGCCGTATTTCTATGGGTATGCCAAAGAGGCTTCTGAATTTTATGAGGATGATGATAAGGTTGCAGGCGTTTCACTATATAGCCAATATTCAAATCAGGTCGTGGCGCTTCCTTTCTGTCCAATCGATGACGGTAGCGACGTTTATTTTCTTCAGATCGGATCTTCTTTGGGCCAATTATTCTCTGGGTCGAAGTGGGCAAGTTTTATGGGGTGGTACTCCAATCACAGCGACATCAGAGGAATGGCGGGTTTACCCGAAAGCGTTGCGGCCTGGCCTGACAGCTCTTGGAAAAAGTATTTTACAGCCTATTTGAAAGATACCGGAAAATACTTTGTTTATCCCCGAATATCTTTAACGACTAGTTTTTCTGACGAAGGGGGCGAGAATGTCGTTAAAAGCACAGCCCTTCATCAGGTTCCAATTCTGTTCGGTATGAAGGAATGGAGATTTAGGAGACTTAGCGAATCGTTGATTAAATATGATCCGTACTGCGAAATACAGGCAGACTATATAAAATACAATTATCCGGAACTCAGTAGGTATGATTTCGAAGTTGATTTATACGGGGCAAAACCGTTAGATAAGATCAATAGGAAATTCTTGATAACCAGCAAACCGACAAAAAGACCAATCATGGGATTCGGGTTGGGTTTCAAGACAATTCATGCGAACATAAACCCTCTAGTGGTGGGGGATTACTTCGTCTTAGCGGAAAAGCAGGATTGCTATGATACGCTTATATCACAAGTAAGAAGGAAGATCGCGTTCTTTAATTTCTTCTACAGGGAGACTTCTGTTAGACTGTATTTCCTATTAATGCTGAAAAGGATATTAGACCGCTGGAGTTAACCCCCGTTTTAACGAAAGTCGGACAAGGTCCTCCGCGTATTGAGTTCTGGCCACTATATAGCTTCCATTGTTACTCACTGATGACTGAGTTGATTTCACGTCGCTGCATCTGTCGTTCTATGTTTGATTTTTGTGAATCACTTGCTATGGGGGCCTCAGCTTGAGTGGTCAGAAAATTTCCATTGTGACGCCTTCCTTCAATTCTGCCAAATTTATCGACGATTGTATCAAGAGCGTATTGAGCCAAGAATATTCCAATTATGAGCACATTATTGTGGATGGTAACTCAAAAGATGGAACGTTAGAGATAATCAAGAGGTACCCGCACGTTAAATGGGTTTGCGAACCTGACCGGGGGCAAAGCGATGCATTAAACAAGGGGTTCGGGATGGCGAGCGGCGACATAATCGGGTGGCTCAATAGCGACGATGTCTACATGGAAAATACGTTCACAAAGGTTGCGGACTACTTTAGGGATCCTACGGTGGACGGGATCTATTCAAATTATTACTTCGCAGACGAGAGATTAAACGTCACTCGAAGTATATCAACTCATAGGCCGATCAGATGGCTTGCCCTTTTTCATTGTTTTGTGCCATCTGCTACGCTGTTTTTCAAGAGAAAGATTCTCGAGTCGGGCATTCATATGGATAGAAGTAAACACCTGGCGATGGACAAGGCATTTATTGCTGATATACTGTTCAATGACTATAATATCGTCCATGTTCCCGATTATTTTTCTAAGTTCAGATGGCACTCCGGCAATAAGTCCATTGAAAACAGAGTAACACGCCGTACCAGGATTAGAGAGGGTGTCGATATTTTTAATACACATTCTTCCCTTGCTGTTCCTAATAATTGGCTCACACAGGAGTTGTATTATTTACTGGATGACCACATTCTGAAGCTAGTTAGAATTATTCTTAAGATGAATGACTTAATCAAATGAAATACCGAAGGTTGGGCAAAACCGATCTGCTAATTTCCAGGATAGGTTTAGGTTGTTCGAATATGAACCCCTTTGAAAGGACTAAGTCTGAGGAGGTAATTAAGTGTGCGCTCGATCTCGGTATCAATTTCTTCGATACCGCTAATAGTTACCAGGCTGGCTTGAATGAAAAACTGCTGGGCCGTATTCTTCATCCGCACTGGGAAAAGATAATCATCTCCACAAAACTTGGTTATGCGTCATCGTTGGCCGGCAAGGCAATGAATAGAATACTGAATATGTGTGGTAAGGACAACCATGCTAGGCCGGATTCCGCTTTTATCATTAGAGAGCTTGAAAGATCATTGAGGCACTTGAAGGTTGATCACATCGATTTACTGCAAATACATAATCCGATTGTGACTAAGGAGATGTTTGATGAGATGGCTGATCTGATGGAATCATTGATTCGTCAAGGAAAGGTGCGATATTACGGTGTTTCTTTTCTTGATCTGGGAGATTTTTTATTATCACTACCTTTCAAGTATTTCTGTGCGCAGATTCCGCTAAACAGCGGTAACAGCTCGGAATATTTAAAGCAAGAGTATGGAGTTAAGCGTAAAGAAATTGGAATCATTGCGAGACAGCCTTTCGTTACGTTGAGGAAGGAGGCCACTCAGTGCGGCAATGTCGCCCCGGATATCTATAGGAGGGCGCTGAAGGAGGTGTTAGTTATGGATAGTGTGGACAGCGTCATAATGGGGACATCAAACACAAATCATTTAAAGGCTAATGTTCAAAGCGTGGAGGCGTAATGATCGTCGATGTCAATTGCATTGAGGATAACTCCACAATTAATAGTGAAGTATGCATAATTGGTGGTGGGGCCGCAGGTATAGCTCTTGCTAATGGACTACTGAAATCACAACGGGATATTCTTTTAATTGAAGCAGGAGGGCTTAAGTTTAATAAAAAGCGTCAGGAATCCTACAGAGGGTCAGTTATCGATAGTAGCAAACACGGGGCGTTGGATAAATATAGAAGAAAGGTTTTCGGTGGAACGACTACTGTGTGGGGCGGTCGCTGCGCCCCATTCGACGAAATTGACTTCGAATATAGGGAGGGGATAGCTGACACTGGTTGGCCAATTACGCTGAGGGATTTACTTCCGTATTATAAAAAGAGCCATTGTGTGCTAGATCTAGGGGAGTTTGATTACGATAGCAGTTCAATTTCCGGAAAGCCTATCTCTTTGATTGACGGTTTCAGTACCGGCATTTTTGAGAACAAAATATGGAGATTCAGCCTTCCTACCGACCTACGGAAAAAATATTTTCATGTATTCAAATGTTCGCGAAATCTTAGAGTTCTGCTAAATTCTGAATGTACCTGTCTGAACACATCCAAAAATGGCAGTACTGTAAACAACGTTGAGATCATTACAGATAGGCTGAAGAAATTCTGTGTTCGTGCTAACTACTATGTTCTAGCATGCGGGGGTCTTGAAAATACGAGGCTTCTTTTAATTTCTCATGACAAGCAGCCGGGTGCTTTTAAGAACGTAGAGCGTAATATAGGGAGATTCTATCTTTCTCATCTTAGTGGATTATATGGTTCTGTAAAGGTATTGCCCAGATCGAGATTAACTGCGTGGAACTTTACAAAAACCACCGATGGAGTGTATTCCAAGCGTAGAATCAAGTTAAGGGATGAGATTATTAGAAAAGAGGGGTTATTAAATACTAGTTTTCTTCTTGATAATTACCCGCCCCAATTTCCCGAACATCGCAATGCTGTTTTATCGTCGCTGTATATAGCAAAAATGTTTTTCAGCGGTAGAATTCCCCCAGAATTCAGCAAGGCTTTATCATCAGACGGTTATCAGTACCTCGCAAAGCACTTATTAAATATCGTCCGTGACCCGTTATCGATAGCTGTTTTCTACCCTCATTTCGTCGCCAAGAGATATTTATATAAAAGGAAGATGCCAGGAATAGCCACAAGAAATAATGATAATTTGTTTTATCTGCATTTCGATTCCGAACAGTCCCCCTGTTTTAACAGCACCGTCACATTAAATTATTCCGATACAGATGAGTTGGGCAGACCCAAATTACTGGTCGATTGGAAGTATAATAAGAGCGACGTTGTATCAATAAGAAGATCCTTCCAATTGTTGGAGAAGGATATCATTAGGGCTAACATAGGCGAAATGACCTTGAATACTGATGATCTCGAGGTTTATCTCGAGGAGAATTTGTCCGTAGGCAGTCATCATATAGGGACCACCAGGATGTCGAATACGGAAAATAACGGCGTTGTCGACCTAAATTGCAAGGTTTTCGGGAGTAGCAATCTTTTTTTGGCTGGCCCTTCGGTTTTTCCCACCTCTGGTTATGCTAATCCTGTTTTGACCGCAGTTGCTTTAGCAAATATGCTCGCAGACCACTTGCTCAAGCTACTCTAGGTCGTAACTCTTACGGCTGAACGTATGGAACATTTCACCGTTAATTCAGTTCATAGTGTAGAAGCTATTTTTGAGTATCTGAACGCAGAGAGCGTTCTCTACGTTTGGTTACATGGCTATGACAGATGTCGCTGGGGAGATATAGACATTGCTGTATATGATGTTGAACTGGCTGATGTAAGAAGATTAGTGGAAGGTTTTTGCGACACTTATGGTTTTTTGCTTCTGCAGGAGATTTCGCACGAGAGCTCCGCAGTTTATTACGTTCTGGTCAGCAAGGATACCTTTAATGACTATTTGGCAGTTGATATTTGTACTGATTATCGCAGAAATGGAAGAATATTGATAAGCGGTGCGCGGCTAGTGGCCGGCAGGATCTGGCATGGCAGCTATTACATTCCAGCGCCAGAGACGGAGGCGGCCTACCTGTTCCTAAAACGGTCTCTTAAATCGTATTGGACTAGAGATCATCTCAACGATTTTGAACAGAAGTGCGAGAACGATAATGTCAAGATATACAATATGCTGAGAGATTATCTGCCCGTTAATATACTACATCGCTTTGTAAACTTTGCAGCCACTGGCAACCTTGATGGCGTTAATAAACTTTGCTCTACGATTAGGCGACAGATACTGATAAGAACCCTTGCTGCTCATCCAATCAAAACCGTTATATATCACTCCAAAGAACTGATGAGAATCAAGAATAGAATTGCAAGGACAACGGGGCTCTTCATTGCGATAATCGGGACAGATGGATGCGGCAAAACTACAATAATTGGTGCCCTGTCCGAGGCTTTATCGCCTGCATTTAGAAAACAGGCAAAATACCACTGGAAGCCTACGATACTTGGTAAGGGACTTGCCGAAAATAGCTTCGTTCCGGAGCCCCATAGACTCCCGCCTCGTTCCGCAAGCCTGTCGTTCTGCAAAATAATAATTTACTCGATACAATACCTTTTAGGATATTTGCTTATCATGTACCCGAAGAAGATAAGAAGTACGCTAATTATATTTGATAGATATTATTATGACTTACTTGTTGATCAGCGCCGATTCAGGATCAAGCTGCCGAAACGTGTTCTAGAGATCTTCCTCAAAGTTATTCCTAAACCAGACATAGTTTTCTGTTTAAGAACGAAACCCGTTATAGCATTCAAGCGCAAAAATGAGCTCGGGATCATAGAATTGCAAAGGCAAGTGAGTGAATTTGAGAGACTTAGGGGCAGAATCGGTAAGCGGTTTTTCGTTATAGATAATAATGGCTCGCCTGATGAATCCCTTGAATCAATTAAACGGATCATTTTTACGATGCTCGCAAATAGGATAAGAATAGGATGAAAATTCTGTTGGTGGCGTACGCCTGTGAACCCAACAAAGGTTCTGAACCAGGTGTGGGATGGAACTGGGCTATTCATCTTACGAAATATGCTGATGTAACCGTACTTACACGGACTAATAACAGAGCACAGATTGAGGCAGCACTATCTCAATACGAGGCGAATAACGTGAAGTTCATCTATTATGACTTACCATATCTTGCTTCGCTAAAGAAAAAGTTACCAGTGGCTTTAAAGCTTTACTATTTATGCTGGGTTATCGGGGTTAAGAATTTCATCAGAAGAAATATTCCCATTGCTAATGTTGATATTGTTCATTTTATCACTTTTAACACCTTTTTAATTCCTCCACCTATATATGGCCTGGGAGCACGATCCATCTGGGGCCCAGTTGGTGGTGGAATTTTCGGCCATCTCGAGAGTTTTCGGAAGATGTCTTTTAGGTCTTACCTGACCGAGTTGGCGCGGAGTAAATTAATAAAATTATGTGCTCACTCAACATTATATCGGAAAGGGCTCACGAAGTATGACAAAGTGATTTTTTCAAATACTGAAACAGGCCGGCTACTTGGCGAAGAGAGTCGCTTGGTACAGTTAGAAACCGGCATAAGCCGAATGGGGATACATAGTGCTGAACCAGGGAGAAGTTCCCCCAAAGAGTACCTGAACTTGCTATTCTGCGGTGCCTTTGTGCCCCGAAAGGGTCTGCACCTATTGTTAGTTGCTTTGAAGGACATTAAATGTAAAGTGGATTTGACGGTTATCGGTGACGGGCGTTGGAGAGCTAAGCTTATTAGAATGACTCGACAGCTTGGGTTACAGAACGTTCACTTTTTAGGCTTTATTCCTCATGAGCAGATTATGGGTTACTACGACCAAGCCGATGTTTTCGTTTTCCCAAGTATTCGTGACACTTCAGGAAACGTTGTGCTTGAGGCGATGAGCCAGGGTTTACCTATAATTGCTTTTGATCACCACGGGGTGCACGATATTTTAACTAATGCATGTGCCATTAAAATCGCCGTCACCAGTTATATTGATATGGTGACCAACCTGCGGAAGGCCATTGAGTATTTGGCAAATAATCCAAGCATCAGGACTGAGATGGGGCAATGCTCCAGACAGAGGATAGCAGAACAGTTTTTATGGGAAGATAAGGCGAGGCGAATGATCGAGATCTACAAAAGGGTCTTAAATGAAGGTTTTGCAAATTCATAACTTCTATCAATTCTCCGGAGGAGAGGACATCGTTCTGGAAAACGAGTACGACCTTCTAGCGAGGAATGGTAATGCTGTTGTTCAGTATACGAGGGATAATGACGAGATTAGAAAGTATTCCCTTCTCGGGATAATTCGGTTTATTTTAACTGCAAAGTTTTCGTTAAGGGCTTACAAGGAAATAACGGCAGTTATCAGAGACTTCCGTCCCAACGTATGCCACATACATAATACGTTCCCCTTAATCAGCCCGTCCGCGTATTACGCATGCCATGATATGAACGTGCCTGTCGTTCAGACTCTTCATAATTACCGAGTGTTGTGTTCGAACGCTTGTTTGTTTCGCGACGGCCAAGTTTGCGAGGAATGTCTGGGAAAGAGCTTGTACCATTCGGTTAGGTATGGCTGCTATCACAATTCAAGTCTTCAAACGCTTGTGGTATCAAGCATAATCGAATATCATAAGAAGAAGGGTACTTGGCAGGACCCTGTAGGGGCGTACATTGCATTGACTGAGTTCTCGAGGAAGAAATTAATTGAAGGTGGTCTTCCGGAGGGGAAGATCTTCGTGAAGCCAAATTGTTTGGCAAAGGACCCAGGTCTAGGTACTGATTCCGAGGACTACTTTCTCTTTGTTGGACGGCTTGATATCAATAAAGGAGTTCAAATATTGATCGATGCGTTTGACAAACTTGAGAATAGAATAAATCTTTTCGTAGCGGGCGATGGTCCCTTGAGAGACGCGGTCGTAGGCGCCAAGAATGCTGTCTATCTAGGTCATTTGGGGCATGAGGAGCTGATTACAAAACTAAAGAAGTGTTCGGTAGTAATTTTCCCGTCGGTCTGGTACGAATGTATGCCGATGACAATAATTGAATCGTTTGCTTGCGGTAAGCCGGTAATTGCGAGTAACCTTGGTGTAATGGCGGAGCTTATTGATCATGGTAGGACGGGTTTATTATTCGACTATGGAGACACAAAGGATCTAGTTTCGAAATGCATCTGGGCTAAAGAGCATCCTGAGGAAATGAATCGAATGGGGATGAATGCTCGCAAAGAATTTCAAGACAAATATACCGCTGCGAAGAATTATGACGCACTTTTGTCGATCTATGAAACGGTAATAAAATCAGGATGAATTCCTATCGGCCTCAGTTCTTATTCGCGGAAGAACGGCGAAGGAACCGTAACAAAGTGCTGTGCCGTCGTTAAAGCTGAAACCCATGCAATTGCTAGATTTGTCGTTTTCTTCATCTAGGGAATCATTATCAAGGAAGTATATTGCACTTCCCCATGTTGATGCTCCGAGAGTGATTATCCCAATTAGTAGCAAGAGAGCTTTTACCCGAGGATTTCAGGTACATAACACCTCCTCCCTTTCGAACAGGGTATTCAAGGTAATAACGATATTCTTATTCTTTATCTTGCCATTTATTCGCTCTAAGGTTTTGTATTCGACAACGAGCCTAGACGCGTTGTTAAGCGAATTAAAAGTATTGATAGAGAAGAAAGATATCAGTGAGATTTCGGTTTATGTTGGCACTAGGAATTCAAAGAATCAGAAACTGACAGTTCAGCTTATGGACAGTAATTATAACATTATCGGCTACACAAAGATTGCAGATAATAGGACGTCTGCTCTATACTTGAAGAACGAATGCGACCTCCTGAATGTGATCGATAAATATGGCCTCTTAAGGGTAATCTATCCTCGCAGGCCAAAGTATTTCGAACTTCATAAGCATACTTTTCTGTTCCTTGAGGATATATTTGGCAAGGGCTACTTTACCGGATGCGAGATTACTCGGATTATTTTCCGGGCAGCGTTAGAACTAGCACAAAAAACAAAGAGCTGTGAGGGGTTGGCTGCATTTTTCGCTGAGAGAAAAGAGGAGATTAGAAAGTTACCGTTAGAGCGAAGACTCATCGAATTGATTTTGAAAAATATGGAAACGGTAGAGGCGAATAACGTTCCGAATGTACTGGTTCATGGCGATTACGCTCCGTATAATATGAAGATAAGGGACTATAGCGTAGCGTTAATTGATTGGGAATATGCAACACATAAGGGCCTTCCATTATTCGATCTTTTCACGTTCGTATATGAGGGTAGACATCAAATATTAAATGAACGCCCTAAGATGCTTGTCAATGAAGTACTTAGGCGATCTGGAAATAACCGTGACTATTTTCAAAGATATTTAGAAGCGGTTGGAATAGCTGCAGAAATGGTAGTGCCTCTTTTTATATTGTACCTAACGGAATCGTTGCTACTGTCCATAAAACGAAGAGAGGATGTTGACATTGATAATAATCATTATACAAGCGGGCTTAGATGTTTGCTACGTGACGGAGGGCAAAACCGATAAGGCAGCTGGTGTCTTAGCCCGGTACAGACGACTGATTTTAACATCCCCCGCCGGTTGTTTTTAAGGCCTATCGCCTTAAGAAGTAGTTGCAATTTGATCGTATACGGTTAGGTGTATTGATAATGAGTTCTATCGTGCTGCCTTATATTAATGTGCTTGGTGTCAAAATTAACGCCATTTCTATGGACAGTGCAATTAGGAGCATTGCGCGATGGATTAAAGACAGACACAAGGTTTACTGCAATGTTTGCGCTGTTCACACTATAATGGAATGCCAAAGGAACGAGATGCTCCGATCAATAGTAAATAACAGCGACTTATCGACACCGGATGGCATGCCTTTGGTTTGGCTTGCGCATCACTACGGGTTTCGTGAAGCAACAAGAGTGTATGGTCCTGATCTGATGTTGTCTGTTTGTGAGCAGTCACAGAGAAGGGGTTACCGCCATTTCTTTTACGGTGGGAAGCCAGGAGTGGTTGATCAATTATGCGAAAACCTTAAAAATAGATATCCGGCTCTCGAAGTTGCTGGATCATACTCGCCTCCACTCAGGAATGTGGGCTACCTTGAGGAGCCAGGAGTAATTAGGTGCATAAATGATGCGTCAGCCGATATTGTTTGGGTCGGTCTAGGAACACCCAAGCAAGACTTTTGGGTGGCTCAGCATCGAAAACATTTGAATGCGCCGGTATTGGTTGCGGTCGGCGCAGCTTTTGATTTTCATGCTGGCATAATTAGGCAGGCGCCTAAATGGGTTCAAGAAAGCGGACTTGAATGGGCATTTCGGTTAATGCAAGAGCCACGCCGGCTCGCACACCGTTATTTAATTTATAACCCGCTATTCATTTTGCTCACTTTTATGCAGCTAAGCGGGTTGAGAAAATATGGGAATACATTCGAAAACAATGATGTCTGTGTGTGAGGTTTTTCAGCGATCATCTGTAAGAAGTTGTTATGGTTAAGTAAAAACAGATGTATTGACGGCCAAGGCCGAGACGGAAGCGCAGAGCTGTTTGTATAAGAATGGAACATTCCTTCACAGCAAGCAAGGCAGTCAGAGCCGCAATGGGTGAGCGTGCCAGTGTAAGAATTGCTCATTTGGTTGCGCTGGGGTTGTACCAAGCGATTGATTTTGTTTTCGTTGTTTTGTCTATCATGGTCTGTTACAAGGTGTACCGTATACTGGGCCTTGGCCAAACGGTCTTTTATCAAAAATTCGATATCATCCGAACCAGCCTTCTGCTGGGAGTAGGAACGGTACTGATCATGCAGGTTTTTGGAGCATATAGCAAGCAATCCAGTGTGATGAATGTCGAAGAGATAAGGAAAACGCTTAGGGGCATTACAGCGGCATACGTGCTTTTCATGTTCGTCCTGGTCTTCGGGCACTTTGCCCTGTCCAGATACGTGGTTGCCATGTCTTACGTCTTCTCTGTCGGGCTGCTTCTGATTGTCAAAACCTGCTTGTATCATATGCAGCCTTTTCACGGGAGTGTCTTTAACGGCCTGGCACAGCAACGTGTACTCATATACGGAGCCGGAGAACTGGGGCAGGCGCTATACCGAGAAATGGCAAATTCTCCGAAACTGGGGATTCTCCCCGTTGGTTTTATTGACGACAATCCTGCGAAGGCGGACAAGGTGTATTACCAAAGCGGGTTTAAGACGTCGAAAGGTATATCTGTCCTTGGAACTCTTAAGGATATCGAAAGACTGAAAGAGCAGTTAGATATCCGTGAGGTTTATATCGCCATATCCAATGTCGATCGCCTGAAGCTTACGTATATAATTGAAACGGTCAGGGAACAGGGCATGAAAACATTTTTCGTGCCGAACCTTTACAGGTTCTATCGCCAGAATATCCAGGTCAGCCAAATAGGGCAGATTCCCGTAGTTGCAGAGGATGAAGCGTATAACCAGCGCTATCTTTACGTTAAGAGATGTTTGGACCTGTGCCTGTCACTAATCGTTTTGGCCGTGTTATCTCCGTTATTTCTGCTGATCCCCCTACTAATTAAAGCGGACTCCAAGGGCCCCGTGTTTTTTAAACAGGACAGGGTAGGAAAGGATGGGAAGATTTTCAGGATCTACAAATTCCGGTCGATGTTTGTGACGGTGGACCCGTATGCCGTCAACCCTTTGGCGCATTCAGACCCAAGGATTACAAGGACGGGAAGGTTCCTCAGGAAGAGCAGCCTGGACGAACTGCCGCAGATTATAAATGTCCTGGAGGGCCACATGTCCCTCGTCGGCCCGAGGCCGGAAATGCCTTTTATCGTCAAGGATTATAACGATACCCATCGCGAGAGGCTGAAGGTGCCGCCGGGGATTACCGGTCTGTGGCAACTGAGTGGAGATCGAAAAAAGGCTATACACGAAAATATGGATTATGACCTGTACTATGTCAGAAACTTATCTTTGTCACTTGATATCGCCATTCTTCTTGAAACGCTTATGTTTGCATTCAAAGGAATTTAGGCCACCGGCGATGCAATAGACGGGCTCCGGGCAAATGAGGTAATAGAGGCCATTTACCGGTCGTACAATGGTAGTAAGAGTGAATGGAGGCGGGCAACCGCATGTCTAAGAAACGCATAGGCATATTGACCGGCGGGGGCGACCTACGTGTCTATTTTCGGGGGCCGGGTGAACAACATGGGGTACAACGCGTGCGGCGAGATCGCGAAATTGCGCAGAGTGCTGGACCAATTCGGGCTCAAGTCACAGATCATTGTCGGCTCGACGAGGGAGGTGCTCAACGTGATCCAACGGCTCGATGCGGGGGCCCACATTGTGACGGTAACGCCGAACCTCATAGAAGGCATGCTTGTTCATCCCTATTCGACGGAGACAGTCAGGATGTTCCTTGATGATGCTGTGAAGATCTGAACCGCACCGTCGAGGCTTACAGATCGACCGGCAAAGTTAAGCGCTAATAAGGAGGAAGATTGATGGCAGGCGAGCGGTTGCTCGTGGTCGATGACGAAGAAAGCATTAGAGATGTTTTTGCCGATTACTTCGGCAGCATCGGCTACGAAGTGGAGACGGCAACGTCCGGAAAAGACGGGCTGGAAAAATTCGTTCCCGACCGGTTCGATTGTGTAATTTGCGATCTTGTTATGCCCGAGATGGATGGTCTGGAGTTTCTACGCCGGCTCCGGGAACTGGACGGCAAGACCCCTTTCTTCATGATGACGGGCTACCCGAGCGTCGAGACCGCAGTCGAGGCAATCAAGCAGGGCGCATACGATTACATTACCAAGCCGCTCAACTTTGAAGACGTCAGGATAAAACTCGAAAGGGCGCTGCGCTCCAGAGACGTGGAGAGGTCGTTGAAAAAGGTGACCGGCGTCTTGTGGGGCCTGATCGTGTCGATACCCATATGGTTGATCCTCGGAATCGTTTTGGGTATAGTGTGGAAGAAACTGTAAGAGCAGTGGAGCGTAGAGCGTGGATTTAGCGCAGAGAGGAAAGCGGATTTTAAAACGTCATGGTTGGGCCGCCCGGAAGCAGAAAAAGGCGGAACTTACTACGAACCAACTGATATGCCCGGCGTGCAAATCGGCGCGCGTAAAGCGGAGTCGATCGCAAAACGCCTTTGAGCGCTTTATAAAACGATTTAACAGGAAGGCTTACCGGTGCCTGGATTGCGGCTGGCGAGGGATTGTCGCTGTTCCGAAGCCGGGTCCCTTCAAGGCCCGCAACAGCAGAGAACCTCGGAAAATCAACTGGTTGCCCATAGTGATCGCCTCCCTCCTCCTCGCCTTGTTTCTCATCTTTTATCTGACCCGCGAGCCGGGTCCTTCCAATACCGGTCAGAACCGGGTGTTCCCTTCCGCGGCGTTGCCTGCTTGACCCTGTGGCGGCTGGATGCAGACACTGCGACGATGACATCAAGGCCTGCCTGCTTTATGCAGCCAGGAAACTGGCCCGCGAGGAAGTCTACGCGGCGTAAAAGGTGAGCGCCCGCTGGAGTAAGGGAACTTCTCGAGAGATAGCTACAGGGTGTATCTTGCTGTCTGACACGTTTCATGTTTCGATCACCCGGCAGACGCGGTGCAGGCGTCCTTGCAGTGAACGAAAAGGGAGGTGAAACGATGCGTCGTGCCCTCATAACAGGCATCACGGGCCAGGACGGTTCTTACCTGGCGGAATTCCTCCTGTCGAAAGGCTATGAAGTCCACGGCCTGATCAGGCGGGCAAGCACATTCAATACGGGGAGGATCGACCACATCTACACGGACCCCCATCAGCCCGGCGCGCGCCTCTTCCTCCATTACGGCGACCTTTCCGATTCCGGGCAGCTCGGTCACTTGATCTACAACATCCAACCCGACGAGATATACCACCTGGCCGCCCAGAGCCACGTCCGGGTGAGCTTCGATATGCCCGAGTACACGGGAGAGTCAACGGGAATGGGCACGACCAGGGTCCTCGAGGCGGTGCGCCGGAGCGGTATAAATACAAAATATTATCAGGCCTCTTCGTCCGAGCTTTTCGGCGCCTCACCGCCGCCGCAGAGCGAGAAGACGCCTTTTTACCCGAGAAGCCCATATGCAGCGGCCAAGCTTTACGCTTACTGGATGACGGTCAACTATCGGGAAGGCTACGGTCTTTTTGCCTGCAACGGCATCCTTTTCAACCATGAGTCGCCCAGGAGAGGCGAGACGTTCGTTACGCGGAAGATCACGCGGGCCGTCGCCAACATCCTGAAGGGTACGCAGAAGACGCTCTATATAGGCAACGTGCGCGCCCTGCGGGACTGGGGCTTTGCCCCGGAATACGTCGAGATGATGCAGCTTATGCTCCAGCAGGAGCGGCCCGACGATTACGTCGTAGGGACAGGGGAGAGCCACACGGTAAGGGACTTCATCGATGCAGCTTTCACTTACATGGGCGTCCAGCTTGAATGGCAGGGCAATGGAAACGATGACGCTGCCGTTGTCGCCTCCTCCAGGTGGGACCATCTCAAGCCCGGCACGCCTGTGGTCCAGGTCGATCCCCGCTATTTCAGACCGACTGAAGTGGTGGCCCTCCAGGCGGATATCTCGAAGGCGCGACGCGCCCTGGGATGGGAGCCGAGGGTGACCTTCGACGAGCTGGTCAAGATCATGGTTGACTGCGACGTCCAATCGGTCGGGCTGTCCTCGGCCTGCGAGGGTCTTGCCGCATCGAGGCGCAAGGGTTTCGATTACACGAACCACGGCTTTTCCGTTTACGAGCAGATAAGGGAGCATTGAGGCGATCTGTTGGCAGTCATGAAGGATAAGCGGATCACCATCACCGGAGGGAAGGGCTTTCTCGGCGCCCATCTCATCGGGCGGATGCAGGAGCTTGGCTACCGCCGCCTCGCCATAGCGGACCTGCCGGAGTATAACCTGGTCGATATCGCCCACGTGCGGCGCCTTTACGAAGAAATGCGGCCTGACATCGTGATCCACCTCGCTGCGAAGGTCGGCGGCATAGGGTTCAACCAGGAAAACCCGGCGTCCTTGTTCTACGAGAACGCCATGATGGGCATCCAGCTACTCCACGAAGGCTACAGGCACGCAATCGCTAAGTTCGTCGCTTTGGGCACGATCTGCGCTTATCCAAAGTTCACCCCTGTACCCTTCAAGGAAACCGACCTTTGGGACGGCTACCCGGAGGAGACGAACGCGCCGTACGGCCTTGCCAAAAAGATGATGCTCGTCCAGTCGCAGGCGTACCGCCGGCAGTACGGGTTCAATTCGATCTTTTTGCTTCCCGTCAACCTCTATGGGCCGGGAGACAACTTCGACCCCGCGTCTTCCCACGTGATCCCCGCGCTCATCAAGAAGTGCGTCGATGCCATGGCGAATGGAGAGAAAGAGATCGTCGTTTGGGGAACGGGCAAGGCCACGAGGGAGTTTTTCTACGTCGAGGATGCGGCAGAGGCAATCATCCTGGCAATGGAGCATTACGACAAGGGCGAGCCGGTGAATATCGGGGCCGGCTTCGAGATATCGATCAGGGACCTTGTCGATTTGATCGTCGAGCTTACAGGCTTTACGGGCAAGGTTACCTGGGATGCGACCAAGCCGGACGGCCAGCCCCGACGTATGCTCGATACTGCAAGGGCCGCCGCGGAGTTCGGCTTCAGGGCGAAGACCGGATTCAGGGAAGGGCTGCAGAAGACGATAGAGTGGTACAGGCAGGCAAGATTGAACCCATGAGTTGAATTTATCTGTCGGATAGCTTTCTCAAGTACGGTTAAATTTCAGTAAGGTTTTTCGCCCACTATCAGCTTAGAGCATTTTGAAAATAAGGCGTTGAGCGCGAGTCCGGCCTTCTTCTGATCACCACGCTCTTGAGGTTGTCGTACCAGTTCTCCCGCGCCTCCCCCTCAATTTCCTTGTAGGCTTCTATGTGGCCGTCTAAAAAGAACTCCATGGACGAGCGGGGATAGATTCTCGATCCCAGCGCGTATCCGACGATCTCGCCGTTCCAGAGGTCCTTGTGAGCGGCGCAGTAGAGCTAGCCCTCTTCCGTGGGTATATAAGTGATGTCGCTACCCCAGACCTGGTTCGGTCGTCCGAATAAGCGTCGGCTTCGTAGGCGCGGTCATGGCCGCCATCATAGCCGATACTACGGACCCGGAAGACAAGCCTGCCAAGTTCGCCCTTCGACATGCTGTCCTTGATTGAAGGTGGTTAAATGAAACTCAGATTTAACGGACAAATAAATCTATAGGTGTACAAGATGAGACCAACATCGGTCAGCCCCGACGGTACTGTCTATTCCCTGCCGAATGAAGCCGACTATCACTCGGAGCTCGCCCGCATGGAGGCCCTTGCCAACGAGGCGAGAGCCAAGGGTCTGGAGGTCGTGGTCGTCATGGGCGTAG
>Ga0326728_10004948_pt1 | contig 38538 bp, 32 predicted proteins | sample MB3enrmetagenome_FD_207602 | JGI IMG/M metagenome (GOLD analysis project Ga0326728, IMG submission 207602) | Lab enriched peat soil microbial communities from McLean, Ithaca, NY, United States - MB31MN | ecosystem: Environmental > Terrestrial > Soil > Wetlands > Peat | place: USA: New York... | reverse complement strand
TCTCCGGCGCGCTTGCGAGCTCCAGCGCAGAGGCCCCACAATTGATTTGCTCCGCTGCCCGGGCGCAACAAGACCCCATGGCGCTCATACAAAGAGGCACGGAAATGGCCTTCAAGATTTTGCATGATTCGCAAACGGGGCAGGCGCCCTCTTTGTGTCAGAGGAAGGGCGAAATTCTGGCTGTAGTGAGCGAGTACTTCAGCTTCGAGGAAATGGCCAGAAGATCTCTGGGCCGCCGCTGGAAGGAGCAACCTTCCGATAAGTGCGAGGAATTCACTAGACTTTTTAGACAGCTCCTGTTCAATACCTATATCAACCGGCTCGAGAATTATAAGGGTTCGAACGAACAGGTCTCTTACGATTATCAAAAGCTGGACGGAGACTATGCTCTCGTCAAAGCCCATATCCTTTCCCAGGGCAACGATAACATGTGTATCGAATACAGGCTTCACCGAGATGGAGAGCAGTGGAGAGTATATGACGTGGCAGTTGAGGGAATCAGTTTCGTCGATAACTACCGAAGTCAGTTCAGTTCCATCCTGACTAATGAATCGTTCGACTCTCTTCTGATAAGACTTCACCAGAAAGTGGATGAATCGCACTGAGGTTGGCCGGTTTCAAAATTCCCGCTCATGAGGTAACATCCGCGTATCTGAGCGTCCGTCATGCCGGCGAAGGAAAATGAGTCGCAACTGGTCGGCTTGCAGGAAATTCCCGCTTTAAGTGCGTATGGATTATAAATTCGTCATTCCGGCGACGCTTTTGGGCCGGAATCCAGTAAGTTTTTAGCACTTTCTCGGAGAAATTTTCAGTTTCAATCGATTGTGACACAGCCTCGAAGGCCGGCATGACGTTGCGATTAAGTTAGCGCTTATGAAAATGATTCACCCGCGCCCCGCCACTCCCGCGAAACGCGGGATTCGGCCACACGCAGGCGCGTGGGGCCGACGGTCCCCACGTTTTTCAACTTTTTTGGTATTATCTTCAGCGCGAGTCGGACGTTGACTTCTTTTGTGCTGCTTTAGCGACAGGCATGTTTTCTCCTATTTGCCGGATCGCCCTTCGCTCAGGCGCTCCATTATCAAGTAAAAAACCGGGACAAAGGGGATGGCCAATAGCGTGGAAGAAATCATGCCGCCGAAGACGACAGTGCCGATGGCCCTTTGGCTGGCAGCTCCCGCTCCGATGGCGTAAAGCAGGGGGGTTACTCCCAGGATGAAGGCAAAGGAGGTCATGATTATAGGACGAAACCGCCGCCGCGTCGCTTCGACTGCAGCCTCGGCGATGGGCCTGCCCCTTGCGCGCAGTTCCCGCGCGTATTCCACGATGAGAATCGCGTTCTTGCTGGCCAGAGCGATCATCAGGACCAGCCCCACCTGGGTGTACAGGTCGGTTTCGAAGTCCCGGATTACAAGGGCCAGGAGTACTCCAACCAGGGCCAGAGGCACCACCAGGATGACCGCAGCCGGAGCAGTCCAGCTTTCGTAGAGGGCGGCGAGGACCAAAAAGACCAGAATAATGGAAAGGGCGTAAATAAAATAGGCTTGAGCGCCCACCTGTTTTTCCTGGAAAGCCGTGGCGGTCCAATCATAGGAAAGGCCCTCCGGGAGGTTGTTGGCCGCCACCTGTTCCATAAGGTTGAGGGCTTGCCCGGAGCTGAAGCCGGGCGCGGCGACGCCGACGATAGGCGCCGCAGGATAGAGGTTGTAGCGGGTGACAAGTTCGGAACCCATCGTTTGCCTGGCCTGCATTAGCGAGGAAAGCGGCACCATCTGGCCCAGGGTATTGCGCACGTAAAGATAGGAGAGATCCTCGGTGTGGCGGCGGAAAGGCGCGTCAGCCTGGACATAGACCTGGAACACCTGGTTGAATTTATTGAACAAATTGACATACGTCGATCCCAGGTACGATTGCAGCGTTGAGAACACATCTGCCAGCGGGACTTGCAGGGATTGGACTTGCGTACGGTCGATGTCAAGGTAGAGCTGGGGGCTGCGTGCGCTGAAGGTGGTATTGAGATTGCGAAGACCTGACTGCGAACCGGCGGCACCGATGATCGCCTGAACGCTCTTCTCCAGCAGAGGCAGCCCTCGGCTTTGCCGGTCCTCCACCATCATCTGGAATCCGCCCGACTGCCCCAGACCACGTATGGGGGGCGGCACTATCACGAAGATAACCGCCCCTTCTATGGAAGCCACCTCACGGCGAAGATTGGACAGGATGTTAGCCTGGCTCAATGCGGCGCCCCGTTTGCTCCAATCCTCATAGACAATGAAAGTGGTGGCGATGTTGGAGACATTGGCGGCATCCAGCGCAGAATAACCGCCGAATGTCACCCATCCGTCGATTCCCCTGGTTTTCCCGATTATCCCGTTAAGCTGCTTGACCACGGCTTCAACACGAGGCTGGGAAGATGCCTGGGGCAGTTCGGTAATCACTATGGCGTAGCCCTGATCGTCCTCTGGCAAAAAACCTGTAGGGTGGCGCGCAAACTGCCAGCCGACCACGGCCATAATGACTGCATACACCAGCAGCGTGATCCCGGGACGATGAACCATGCGGGATACCAAGCCGATATAGAGGTCCTCCATTACTCCATAAGCCCGGTTAAACCCGCGAAAAAACATATTGACTTTTTTCTCCTCCACGCGCGGACGCAGCCAAAGGGCGCACTGCGCAGGTTTGAGGGTAAGGGCGTTGATGGCGCTGATGACGGAAGTAGCCGCGATCACCAGGGCAAATTGCCGGAAAATCTGCCCTGTTATGCCGGGCAGAAAGGCGGCCGGCAAGAACACCGAAACCAGGGCGAGGGTGATGCCGAAAACGGGCCCAGTCAACTCTTCCATTGCCTTGACAGCCGCATCCCTGGGCCGGAGCCCCTGTTCGATATGAAAGGAAGCCCCTTCCACGATGACTATGGCGTCGTCGACAACTATGCCGATTGCCAGGATCAGCGCAAAGAGAGTCATAAGATTGATGCTGAAGCCGAGCGCGAGCATGGCCGCGAAAGCCCCGATAATGGTGACGGGAACGGTGGTTGCGGGCACCAGAGTGGCGCGCCAGTTTTGCACGAATAAAATTATCACGATGAGGATCAGCATACCGGCCAGGAACAGCGTCATGTATACATCGTGTATAGTTTCGGTCACAAATTTGGTGGTGTCGTAGTGGGACTCCCAGATCATACCCGGCGGAAACGTTTTGCTCATTTCCGCCATGGCCTGCCTTACCTCCTGAGCGACCTTTACGGCGTTGGCCCCGGGCAGGAGAAATATGGGAATATCCGCTGAAGGGCGCCCGTTGACTTGGGCAAAGGTGCTGTAGGTCTGCTGGCTGAGTTCCACTCTGGCTACGTCCCGGACCCGCACGATCTGCGCCTGTTCCAGGCCCCTGGGGCTTTTGACGATAATGTCTTCGAACTGCTCGACGTCGGACAGGCGTCCGAGGGCGTTAACGGTAAACTGGAACACCTGGTCGCGAGGCACCGGCGGACCGCCCATCTGCCCGGCGACTACCTGAACATTTTGGCCCTGGATTGCATTGACCACGTCCAGGGTCGACAGATTGAAATCCTGGAGTTTTCTCGGGTCCAGCCAAACCCGCATGCTGTACGGGCCGGCCCCCTTGATAACCACCTGCCCCACTCCGGGCAGGCGGGCGAGAGGATTTTCCAGATTGATGATCGCGTAATTGGAGAGATAGGTCCCATCGTATATGTCACCTTTTGAGGCGATGCTGACCACCAGTATGATATCGGTGGAGACCTTCTTGATGGTGATGCCCTGGTCGGACACCCCTCCGGGCAACTGGGCAAGCGCGGAGTTCACGTAATTTTGAACCAGGGCAAGTGAGGTATTGAGATCGGAGCCCACGTCAAAAGTAACGGTTAGTGTATAGCTGCCGTCGCTGGCGCTGGTCGACGACATGTAGATGGCGCCCTCAACTCCGTTGATCGCCTGTTCGATGGGAACGCCTACGGTATCCGCAACGACTTCCGCGCTTGCGCCGGGATAACGGGTAGTCACCTGGATGGTGGGCGGAACGATAGGCGGGTACTGCGATACGGGCAGCACCTCAAAGCAAACCATGCCCAGAATGATAGTGATGATGGCAATAACGTTGGCGAAGATGGGCCGGTCGATGAAAAACTCGGAGATCATTTGGCCCCCTTGGCAGCCTGGTCGGCGTTGGGAATTGTCTCGTTCTTTTCCGCCCCCGAAGGCAAAGGCTTGCGCTCGGGGGTCACCGTGCGGCCGGGGATGGCCCTCATCTGTCCGTCAACAATGACCCAATCTTCACCGCGTAAACCTTCGCTTACTACCCGGTCGCTGTCCTTTCGGGCGCCCAGCTTGACCGAACGGCGCTCAACTACATTGTCGTTTCCCACCACGAGTACATACGGTCCCAGTTGGTCGTAACCAACGGCATCTTCCGGGATCACAAGGGCGGGCTTTTCCGAGCCCACTACGGGGGCCTGAACCCGGGCGAACAATCCGGGAAGCATCTTGCCGTCCGGGTTGGGAAAGATACCGCGCATTGACAGCGTTCCGGTGGTTGGCGTAAGGCTGATTGCGGCAAAGTCTAAGTTTCCCTGGTGAGGGTAACCGCTTTCATTTATGAGCCCCAAGGACAAGGGTATCTTCATCTTTTGAGCTTCGGCGGCAGATATGCCGGTCTGACCCACAACGCTTAGCAGGTCCCGTTCACTGATAGTGAAGTAAACATAAATGGGGTTGATCTGATTGACCTCAGCCAGAGAGGTGAATTCTCCAGCGCCAACCAGGTTCCCGGGGTCCACCAGTCGTCGCCCGATCCGCCCGTCGAATGGAGAGGTGACGACCGTGTAATCGAGGTTCAGCTTCGCGAGGTCCCTGTTGGCCTCCGCAGCCACGACGGCAGCCTGGTAGGCGTCTTTTTGAAATTTCCAGTTGTCCAGGTCCGTCTGCGAGGCAGCCTCCTTCTGCACCAATTTCGTATAACGGTCTGTCTCGAGAGTGGCGTGCTCCAGGTTGGCCTTTTGTTGGAGGATTTGAGCTTCCGCCGCCATCAATTGAGCCTGATAGGTGTCCTGCTGGATCAGGAACAGACGTTGTCCCTTTTTTACGGCGTCACCGTCCTGAAAATATAGTTTTTCCAGGTATCCCTGCACCCGCGCGCGGAGCACAACTGTATTGATGGCCTGGGTATTGCCGGTGAACTCCAGGTGGTCGATCACCGACTGCAACATTGGTTGGCTCGCCGTAACCTTGGGAGGTGGCGGCGGCGCATAGACGTTCCTTTGTCCACAGGCCGGAATGAATATCAGCCCGCAGATTATGGCCAAGCAGGCCAGTTTCCTTTCTATGGACCGTCCGGATACAGTTCCATTCATCTCGCTATCTCTCCAAAGCTCTTACGAAAGGTTCGTCGGGGCTGGAAGCCCCTCCTACAAAAAATTACTAGCTTTTCATGGTTTCAGGGTGCCCCGGAGGGGCGTGAACAACTGCTTCGAAAGGTTCGTCGGGGCTGGAAGCCCCTCCTACAAAAAATAACGAACTTTTCATGGTTTCAGGGTGTCCCGACAGGGACATGGATTACTATGTTGAAGAGCAGGCGCTTGCGATCCATTTACCAATTGGGAGCCCGGATCGACGGCTTCTCTTTCTGCTCCTCCGGGGTTGGAGGCGGCCCGCTTTCAGGAGTCAGCAACCCTCCCCAATTTGTTCGCCTTTCCATCTCTTCCCTGGTTTCCACCGGCACGAAATTCCGGCATTCCCGGATTTCCCAGCCGCCTCCCAGTGCGCGGTAAACCCCCACCAGATAGGTGGAAATGTTGCCCAATACGGCGGCCAGGCTGTCTTCGGCGCCTAAAAGAGACTGCTGGGCCGTAAGGACAGTCGTGAAATCAGTTATACCGTCCCGGTATTGGATCACTGCCAGGTCCAAAGAACTGCGGGCGGCCTCCGCGCTCTCCTTTAGTGATTTGGCCTCCTCTTCCGAGTACAAAAAACCTGAAAGGTTATCCTCCACATCCTGCTGGGCGCTCAATACCGCATTCTGATAGGTGGTCAGAAGTTCCTGGAATCTGGCGTCCTGGACGCGCACAAGGTTGGTGATCTGGCCGTAGTTAAAAATATTCCAGGCCACGGAAGGGCCGATGGTGCTGGAGCGGCTGCTCCAAAGGAACATATCTCCCAGACTGTAGCCATTGAAAGTGCTCGACTGAAAGCTGAAGGCGCCGGACAAGGAAAGCGCCGGGTAGAGCTGGGCCTTGGCAACCCCTATCTGGGCACACTGGGCCATAGCATTGTATTCCGCCTCCCGGATGTCCGGGCGCCGACGCAGCAGGTCCACCGGAATGCCTGTCACCACCTGGGCGGGAGGCGCCGGAATCTCGGCCTCTCTGCCGCGCAGTTGCTCGGCCAGCAAGCTGGGCGGCTTCCCCAACAGGACACTCAAGGCATCCTTGGCTTGCCTCAACCGAATTTCGAAAGCCGGCACAGTAGCCTCCGTGCTCGCAAGAACCGTCCTGGCCTGCTCCACGTCCCGCCTGGAAGTGGTGCCTCCTTCAAAGCGGTACCTGGCGATCTGAAGGCTTTTGCGCTGTATCTCCACATTGCTGCGGGAAATGCTTATCCGGCGTTCCAGGGTGCGGATATTCACGTACAGGTTCGCTACGCTGCCGGTGAGGCTAACCAGGATGTCGTCGTAGTTGGCCTTGCTGGCCATCAAACTAGCGTCGGCGGATTCAACGGCCCTGCGGAATTTGCCCCAGAGGTCGATCTCCCAGGTTGCGGTCAACCCCAGCGACGCTTCGGTAAAATTGAAAGACGCAGGCACTCGTTTGCTTTGCCGCACATTCTCAACCCCACCGATTACCTGCTGGGTTTGGGGATACAACTGGCCTACGGCGACGCCCAACTGGGCCTGAGCCTCCAGCACACGTGCCCCGGCCACTTGCAGATTCAGGTTCTGCCTGTAAGCGGTCTCAATGAGACGATCAAGGATGGGATCTTGAAAAACCTGCCACCAGGCTTGACATTCCAAAGGGCTCTCTTTTAGACGCTGATCCTTTGCTTCAATCCAACTCTCATTGACCTCTACCTTGGGCCGCCAATAATTCGGACCCACCTTGGCGCAGCCAACGGCTGAAAACAGCAGGATCAGGAAGAAACCGCCCCACGTACCGCAGCATATTATCTTTGGCGTGTTCATCGGCTGGTCAGTTCAATGAAGTTAAGCTGGAGCCGTCGAAGAGCTAAACCGAAGGGCTGCTGCCGGTGAACGCAGCCGCTCCATAAAGTGGCCTTTTACCAAAACCGCCGTCATGGCTGCCCGTGTTTTGAGCCGGCAGCCGCAAGGAGGACCCGTGTTTCAAGCGTTGCCCGGTATTTTGCCGCGCCGGTCCGCCACTGTAAGCAATTCGCGCAAAAATCCCGGAGCATTTGTGACCGACTTGGCGCAAAAATAATCACCTGTCTGCACATTTCAAGGTAGTGCAGGTGCTTGCGCGCGAATCTGAGGGCGCAATCCGGCTTGGCGGGAGAGGTATGGAGATTACAAAGCAGTCTATCGGCCGGTCCCCGATGCGTGCGGTCCGTCGTTGCCCTCAGATGTAACTATGGTATTCAGGCTCAAACATCAAATTCCTTATATATTCAGGCCGGTTTTCGGGCCTAGGTTTGTTCGCGATGCCTCGTTTGTATGCCACTTCGGCCACGGCGTCAGCTATGGCCGCAGAGACCTCTCTTATGCGAGTCAATGGGGGAATGATTCGTCCCTGTTCAAGGTCGGTCTCCGAAACCAGCTTCGCCACGGTCCTTGCAGCAACTAAAAACATTTCATCGGGCACATGTCCGGCCCAGCTTGCGACGATACCCAAACCCACACCGGGGAAAATGTAGACGTTGTTTCCCTGAGCCGGAACAAATCTCTTTCCATGGACTGTGACGGGGTCGAATGGACTGCCGCTTGCAAAAACGGCGCGCCCCTCAGTCCAGCCGTAGGCTTCTTCCGCAGTACATTCCGTGTTGGAAGTGGGATTCGAGAAAGAGAAGACAATCGGCCGTTCGTTTATCCTTGCCATTGCCTCAAGCAGAGGTCGACTGAACATTCCACGTTTTCCGGAGACACCGACGATCGCTGTGGGCTTAAGCGTCTCAACAGCGGCAAGGGGATCTGGGAGAAATTCGTGCTCATGCGCAAAGAGAAGTTTATCCCCTGTCAAATCGGTACGGCTTTTTACAACCAGCCCCTTGGAATCCACGTACCAGCACCTCAGGAGCGCCTGCTGTTCGGATAAACCCTCATCGACCATCGCGGAAACGATCAGTTCGCCGGCCCCCATTCCTGCTTCCCCCGCCCCCACAAACAGGATCTTTTGATCCTTGAGCTCTCCGCCGGTTATGCGCACGGCTGAATAGAGGCATGCCAGAGTTACTGCGGCTGTTCCCTGAATGTCATCATTGAATGTGCAAATCTCATTGCGATACTTCCGCAACAGGCGAAAGGCATTCATATTGCCGAAATCTTCAAATTGAATGACCGCTGCAGGAAAAACCTTCTGCACCGCCGTGACGAACTCCTCGATCAACTCGTCGTAGGCTTCTCCCCGAAGACGCCGCTGCTTCAAGCCGATGTAGAGAGGATCGTTCAGCAATTCTTCGTTTTCCGTTCCGACGTCTATGGTTACGGGGAGACTTAGAGAAGGATGAATACCGGCACAGGCGGTATAAAGGGCAAGCTTTCCTATGGGAATACCCATCCCGTCGGCGCCCAGATCCCCAAGCCCGAGAATGCGCTCCCCATCGGTCACAACGATAACGCGTATGTTTTTCTCGGGCCAATTCTCGAGAAGGTCGGCCACCCTGCCCTTGTCGTTTGAAGTAATGAATATGCCTCTTGGTCTGCGGAAAATATGGCCGTACTCCTGGCAAGCCAGTCCCACTGTAGGAGTGTAAACGATCGGCAGCAGTTCCTCCATGTTCTCGATAAGCACTCTGTAGAACAGGGTCTTATTTCGATCCTGGAGACTGACCATGAAAATGTATTTTTCCAGGTCCGTTGGCTTTGCCCGCAGATTCCTTAGAACTCGCAAAAGCTGCTCGTCGATAGTGTGGACATGAGGAGGAAGAAGCCCGCGAAGACCCAATGCGTCCCGTTCTTCTTCAGTGAATGCCGTCCCCTTGTTCAGAACCGGATCCCGGATAAGCGCCACTCCGGTAGGGAAATCCCTTAGACGGCTTTTAAGCTTCATTCTTTCTTTTCTGTCGCCAAGGGTGCTTCTCTTGAGTATGGATTGAAGCTTGATATGATTAAGAAACCTTGCGAGCATATCGCTTTCCGCGAGATCTTTATTAAAGCGAATGATCATGTCGTCGTTTTCGTATGCTACGCTGTACATGGCCATGTTCCTTTCTGGTAAAGGGGAGTAATCGGCTTGATCGACTCCCGTGTACACATTGGCGGCAAATGAACCGTCCTTGCTTTGCCGACGACTCGGCTAAGCTCGCCAAGTTCTTAGAAGGTAAGGTCTTCCCTGCGGAAAACTCAAGTGAAACGTCAATGAGACTCATTTTTTCGATACGGGGACCACCCGGGGATTCTATCTGAAGAAACGTTTCGACAAAATATCTTCCATGAAAATTATTTTCCATTGACAAAAATAATCCCAATGTTAGTTTGAGGGTTTTAGCAGGGTTGGCAAGCGAACATTTAAACTTTCAGGAATTGGAAAAGGAGATGGCGTTGCGCAGGATAGCAGAGTCGATTATGGGTTTTTTTACTTCACTTGGATGTGCTGCACTTCTGGCTGATGGGGAACTGCTTCGGTCCGGGCCTCCGGAATGCTGTTACGATAGCCTCGATCAAGAAGAAGCAGCTTAAACCTCCGGCCTTTTTAATATATAGACACGGCTGAGGGAACACACCTCAGCCGTTTTTTTGTTACGTACCGGCCCTGATCGTTTGATCACCACCAGGACCTGGAAGTTTAACCTGCCGAAATTTTACAGTTTTTCCCACAAAGATTAATTGCCGAGTAACAGGGTAATTTCCCTTGACGCCTGGAGATGAAATTTATATACTTTTTCTAAGTGGTCAGGCCACCTGATAAGTAGACCACCTGGCAGGCAGGTTACCCAATAATTGAGCAGCCCGGTGGCTCAACGGCTACGCAGGCCGGTTCCACCAAGTCGAAGTGCACTTCAGGGAGAGCACTTAAATGGAACTCAGAGTCCGCAAAGCATCGATCGAAGATGTCGGAAAAGGTCGCGCCCGCCTGGGCGCCGAAGAAATGAAAGCCCTCGGAGTGGCGCTTGGTGACCTGATTGAAATCGAAGGCGGAAAGAAGACGGTTGCCAGGGTTTCAGGAGCCACGGGTATTCTTGACGGCAACAATTCGATCCGCTTCGACGGTTTGATTCGAGATAATGCGCAGGTCAACCCCGGAGAAATTGTAAAGGTCAGGAAAGTTCTCCGCACCACTGCCGACAGCGTTGTGCTTTATCCCCTCGACACTACCGGCCCTCAACCATCCGAAAGCGACCTGGGCCATTTCGGCAGGCTGCTCCAGGGTTATCCTGTAATCGCGGGTGACAGGGTCAATTTACCGCTTTTCGGCGGCAAGGACCGCTTTTTCCGCGTCGAAGGCACTACTCCCTCGGGCCCCCTGATCATCAACAGTCAGACTAAATTTCTCCTCATAAAACCCGATTACGGTTCAAGCCACTCATCCAACGTCTCCTATGAAGACATCGGCGGCCTCGATAAGCAACTCAGTCTCGTTCGTGAAATGGTGGAACTCCCCCTGAGACATCGCGAGATATTCGAAGACCTGGGGGTGGAGGCGCCCAAAGGGGTCCTCATCTATGGACCTCCTGGAACAGGAAAGACCTTAATAGCCCGGGCAATAGCAGAGGAAACCAGGCTCCACTTCATCAGGGTAAACGGCCCGGAAATTATCCGCAAATTCTACGGGGAAAGTGAAGCCAGGCTGAGGGAGATTTTCGAAGAAGCGGCCGGCAAGTCTCCCAGCATCATCTTTATTGATGAAATCGATGCGGTTGCCCCGAAGCGCGCAAACGTGCTGGGTGACGTGGAAAAAAGAGTGGTGGCCCAACTTCTCGCGTTAATGGACGGCCTTGTCTCCAGGGGCGACGTCGTCGTCATAGGCGCGACCAACATTCCCGAGATGATCGACCCGGCGCTCCGCCGCCCTGGACGATTCGACAGGGAAATCAGCATACCCGTTCCCAATGCGGAGGGCCGCCTGGCAATTCTCAAGATACATAGCAGGCGCATGCCGCTTTCCAACGATGTAAGCCTCGAACGTATCGCCAGGAGTGCGCACGGTTTTGTAGGGGCAGACCTGCAGGCGCTTTGCAAGGAAGCGGGGATGGTCGCCCTGCGGCGGTATCTAAAGGTTGTTGACCAGGGCGCCTGCGGGGTTCTCGACCTCCCGGATCGAGGTGATCTGAAAGTAACGGCGGAAGATTTTTTGACGGCGTTACGCGAGATAGAGCCATCCGCAACCCGCGAGTTTCTCACTGAAAGGCCTTCGGTGAAGTGGCGCCACATCGGCGGTCTTGCGGAGATCAAGGAGACTCTCATTTCAATCGTCGATTGGCCGGAAAAGTTCCCTGAACTCTTCGACGAAGGCAAGATATCGCCTCCAAGAGGAATCCTCTTTACGGGGCCTTCCGGCACGGGAAAGACCCTGACCGCGAGGGCGCTTGCCGCAGAGACGGGTCTCAGTTTCATCCAGATCAGCGGACCGATCCTCTTCTCCAAATGGCTTGGCGAATCGGAAAAGGCAATCCACGAAATATTTAAAAAGGCCAAGCAATCTGCTCCGTGCATACTTTTCTTCGATGAGATCGATGCGCTGGTCACCAGGCGGGGGGCCGGGGCTGAAACAGGTACGATGGAGCGCGTCGCCACCCAGTTCTTTAACGAACTGGACAGATTAAGCGATCTATCCGAGGTCATCGTTCTCGGGGCCACAAATCGTGAAGACTTGTTGGACCCTGCCCTGACGCGTGAAGGCCGGCTCGATTTCGTGCTTCCTTTTCATGTCCCTGAAAATGACGAACGCATTGAAATATTCAAGGTGCATAGCACCGGCAGGCCCGTCCATCCGGACACGGACCTCGCGGAACTTGCCAGGCAGACCGAAGGAATGGTCGGTTCCGATATCGCCCACATTTGCAAGAGAGCTACAATGCTCGCCATAGCCGAAGAGATAAACTCGCGGCAGCAAAATGCGCGGGGCGCTCTTTCCATTCTGCCTTCTCATTTCGAGACCGCCATAAACGAACTGCGTACCAAGAAAAGGAGACCGAAGCATCATGCTTAAAGCAGTCATCAAGATCAGAGCGTCCGAGGACGTCATGAACCAGATTGCGGCTTTGATAACGGGCGGCACGCTCAAAAAAGGCGATCAACTTCCTTCTGAAAGGGAGCTTAGCGAAACGTGCAAGGTATCCAGAGCCACTGTCAGGGAGGCCATTCGCTCCCTGGAATCACGCGGCATGATCGAGACCAGGCAGGGCAACGGCACCTATGTGCTGGTCTCCGGCGATAATGTGGGTGTGTCCCAACTGGCCGCAAGCCTTATGACTGAAAGGGATGAGTTGATTGACATCTTCGAAATCCGCAAGATCATCGAGCCCTCTATTGCTCAGTTGGCGGCGAAGTACGCGAATTCGAAAGATATCGCCGAACTGGAAGGGATCCTGGCACAGCAGCGGATGGGGGTTGCCGCTGGAAAGTACATGGCCGAAACCGACGCCTTATTTCATTTGACCCTTGCCCGAATAAGCAAAAATAGGATCTTGAGCCGCCTTGTCCAAGCCATTGTCGAACTTCTGTCGAATATGGAAGGAGAATACCTCGCAACGGCTTCGCGAGCTTCCAAATCGCTCCAGGGGCATGCAAAAATCCTGGATGCTGTCGCGAGTGAAGATTGCGTTGCGGCCCGGCATGCCATGATCGACCATCTGAACAAGGTGGAAAACCTCTTTAAGGACAAGAGGAAGGGAGGTGGAAAGTGCAGGGAAGTATTTGAGGAATGAGATTTTCTTGGGTTTGCTTCAGGAACCCGTTTATTCAACAGACCCATCCGGAGGTTTCTATGGCAAAGATTCACGAGATAACGATTTGGACGCGCGGCGTGACTATGGACAAGGAAGGACGCGATATAGCAAGCGCTATCGGCAACGCTGCGAAGATGGAAGGGAAGTTCGTGCAGGTTTTCGACAATTATGAGGATCTGCCCGACCGTGTGCTGGTCACGACTCGAAAATATGTCAGGATCAGTGACGAAGACATCGACCATAAGTACGTCTATACAAACGACCACCCGGAAGTGGTGATCGTCGCCGAGCCCACCATAGTTAAGGGGATCAACATCCTGAGAGGCATGCCAGAGGGCGGGCTGCTGATAATCAACACAAAACGCAGCATCGACAACATGCTTCAATTTATCCCCAACGCGGATCTGTTAGGCGCCATCGCGACAGTAGACGCCGAAGGCATATCGGGAATAAAGACCGTTGACTTTTCCGGATCCGAAGGCGGCGTTGACGCCGCCGGCGTCGGAGCGGGCATTGCGGCCCCCATAGCCGGCGCCATGGCCCGGGTCAGCGGGTTGATCAAAAAGGAGAACCTCGCCAGAGTCGTCCAGGACGTAGCGGGTATGGAGAGGGGATACAACGAGGCGCATTTGCAGAAGTTTCGCAAGAGCCGCGTAGAGTATTCGTGGGGTGGATGAAAGCTCCGAACGTTCGGAATAGAAAATCGATAGGAGAGTCACATGTCAAAAAAGCTTCCTGAATATGGAACGATAAACGTGCCCACCGACAGAGAGGTGCCGTTTGGCGCCGTAACGCCTGCGCCCGTGGTCCAGCAGGAACTGTTCATTACGTCCAACTGGAGGATCGTCAGGCCTGTGATAGACAACGAGAAGTGTACGCGCTGCCTGACCTGCTATATCTCTTGTCCCGACTCCTGTTGGGCGTACGATGAAAAAAACGACGAAATGGTATGGAACTGGAAGTTCTGTAAAGGCTGCCAGATATGCATCCACCAATGTCCGGCGGAAGCCCTGTCCGCTGTCCCCGAGCTTGATTTTCCGGACGGCGTTCATCGCTTGGAGAAGCCGTTCTAATAGGGAGGAGAAAATAATATGGCCCAGGAGAAAATGTTAACCGGGTGTTCAGCGGCAGCTCAGGCCGCAAAGGCTGCAGAGGTGGAAGTGATCTGCTCCTATCCGATCCGGCCTTATACCGCGATCATGATGGAGCTTGCCAAAATGGTGGCCAACGGTGAGTTGGATGCGGAATTCGTGCACGGCGAAGGAGAGCACTCGCAGTTGTCGGTAGTGTTGGGTGCTTCCGCAGCGGGTGCGCGCGCTTATACGGGGAGCGCCGGGGTCGGCGTAACCTATGCGTTCGAACTCTACAGCCCGATTGCGGGCGGCAGATATCCCGTTCAGATGGCCATCGCGGACAGGACCCTGGACCCGCCGGGGGATTTCGGGTCCGAGCATACGGATGCTATGTCGGTGCGGGATCAGGGTTGGCTCATCGGCTGGGCGTGCAGCCCCCAGGAGGTGTATGACAATACACTGATGGCATACCGCATCGGGGAGAACCCCCGCATTATGCTGCCCCAGATAGTGGCCCAGGACGGCTATTTTATTTCGCACATTCCCGACAAGGTGGTGGTCGCCGATATGGCTCAGGTAAAAGAGTTCCTGCCCCCCTACAAAGGGCCTCATCCCTTGAGCGTCAGCTGCCCGGTGTCACACGGTCCGCAGATAAGACCGGATCAGGGTGCTCCCATGGACGCCCAAAGAGCTCAGACTTTCCTCGAAGTGCCGAAGGTCATCGAGGAAGCGACGGCGGATTTCAACCGCATCTTCGGCCGCAACTATGATCCTTTCCTCGAGAAGTACAAACTCGAAGACGCCGAAATCGCTTTCTTTATTCAGGGTGCTCACGCCAATACCTGCAGGAAGACGGTCGACATGCTCCGTGCAGGCGGGGTGAAAGCAGGCATGGCTCGCCCGCGCTGGGTCCGGCCCTGGCCGACGCACCAGATTGCAGAGGCCCTGGCTCATGTGAAAGCCGTTGGATCGGTCGAAACGAGTACTTCCTATGGCGGAGCGATGAGGGGCGGCAATCTGATCCACGAATTGCGCGCATCTCTCTATGACCTGGATGAGAGACCTCTCGTGACTTCGTTTATGGCCGGTCTGGGCGGAGAGACCATCTATCCGGACGATTTCAAGTACATGGCTGACGTCCTGTTGAAGATGGTGAAAGAGAAGAGGGTTGACAGGTACGTCCGCTGGATAGGATTTGACGAATAGATTATCCATCCGACTCATGGAGGACAGTTAATGAATGCATTCGATTACAAGTTCCAGACATTAGAACGGATAAAGTCCGTCAAGGACGCACCCAGGGAGGAGATGTACCTGCCTGGTCACCGTACCTGCGCCGGCTGCGGCCCGGCCCTGAACTACAGGCTGGTTGCCAAGGCTGCAGGCAGAGATACGATATTTGTCGGCCCTACGGGCTGCATGTATGTGGCAAACGCGAGCTACCTCTGTACGCCCTATGCGGTATCCTGGATTCACGCCCAGATCACGAACGGCGGGGCTGTGGCTTCCGGCATCGAAGCCGCCACCAAGGTTCTTATGCGCAGAGGGAAATATGAATCGGCAAAGTTTCCAAACATCATCGTCATGGCTGGTGACGGCGGTTCCGTAGACATAGGCCTTCAGGCGATGTCCGCCTTGATGTACAGGGGACACAAGGTGCTCTTCGTCTGCTATGATAATGAATCCTATGCGAATACCGGAATCCAGGTTTCACCCACAACCTCGTATGGCGCCAACACTACTTTCACTCCTCCCGGCAAAATGATCCCGGAAGGCAATGTGTTGTTCCCCAAAAACCCTCCTCAGCTTGTAATCGGCGGACATCCGCTGGTCAAGTATGTCGCCACCACGAGCGTAGGCTATCCCCTGGACTTGATGAATAAGGTGAGAAAAGCTCTTAGCCAGCCCGGTCCGACTTTTATGCACATGCTTTGTCCATGTCCGAAGGGGTGGGTGTTCGAAGAGAAGCTCACTATGGAAATCGGCAAACTCGCAGTCGAGACGGGTATGTGGTCCCTCTATGAATGGGAAGACGGAGAATACAAGTACAGCCACATTCCCAAGAAATACAAACCGGTGAGTGACTATATGAAATTCCAGCAGCGGTTCAGACACCTGAAGCCGGAGCATATCGCCAGAATGCAGGCTTTTGTCGATGAAAAAATCGCGAAAATAGAAGCGACCGCAAAGCCTGTTGAAGCGTCGCCCGCAAAGGCCACTTGATAAAAAGGCACTGCAATGTCCCGAGAAATTCGTGCAGGGTCGGGATTAAAGACCCTGCACGGATATAGAGGTAGATATATGAACACCCATGTATCGACTCCAAGAGTCGCGTCGCCTCGGCTTGAAAATCCTTGGGTTCAATTGGTGACCGGGCTGCTCGGCATGATGATGATTTCAAGCACGCAGTACGCCTGGACACTCTTCGTCCCGTCTTTAACCGACACTTTCAGATGGTCTCTGCCTACGGTGCAATTTGCATTCACCCTTTACATCTGCACGAGTTACGCGTCGCCTCTGAGCGGATACCTTCTCGACAAATTCGGAACGAGGCTTCTTTTAACCATGGCCGCACTTTGCGTTGGTTTCGGCTGGGCGTTGATGGGGTTCGCCAAATCGATCACCTCATTGTACATCTGTTACGCAATCGCCGGTATTGGAGCGATCTTTGTCTACACGGGGTCCATAGCCTCAGCCATCAAGTGGTTCCCGGCGCGAAAGGGACTCGCATCAGGGATGATGGCCGCCGGTTTCGGATCGGGAGCCGCGCCGTTCATCCCTCTTATTGCCTATTTGCTCTCCAGCTACGGCCATTCAAGGGCCTTCCTGTATACCGGCGCGGGTTTCGGCCTGGTGTTGCTGGTCGTGGCCCAAATTCTCCGTTTCCCGACTGCCGTTCAGCCGGAACCGGCGGCCGGAGCGAAGGCAACTGCGCAGGATTCTGCAGGGGGAACCGGACTCACGCCGGCTGAAATGTTCAAGACATCTCAATTCTACCTGATATACCTGATATTCGTCGGCATGGGCTCCGGGCTTATCCTGGTTACGGCTCAAATAAAACCTTTCTCCGTAGAATACGGAATTGCCTCGAACATCCTCGTGCTCGCCATCACGCTCAGCAGTATAGCCAACGGGCTGGGCCGTGTAGTATGGGGGGCAATATCCGACAAGCTGGGGCGCGAAAGGTCAATGATCATCGATTTTCTGATTTCCGCAACGGCTGTAGCGCTCCTGCCAATTTTGGGACATAACCCTATCATCTTCATAGTGCTTAACTTCATCGCCATGTTCAGCTTCGGGCCGATCTACGCTTTCTTCCCTCCGATAACGGCGGATAGATTCGGAACGAAATACCTGGCGACGAACTATGGTGTAGTGTACAGCGCAAAGGGTGTCGGCGGTATAGTTGGAGGATGGATCAGTTCATTGATCATCCTGTCCCTGGGCTGGAGCTTCACTTTTTACGGGGCGGCGGCTTTGGGAGTCCTTGCGGCTGTCGGAGCGCTGACTTTGATGAAGATTCCCAAACCAATGGCAAAGCCGGCGCCGGCGCTTCACCCGGTCGCATAGATATTTGGAGGGCGAGAGTTCCAGGGCTGTTCCCGGATTCCGGAGGCAACTTGAATGTACTCTTTCAAAACACTCGACATACCGGGTCATGGCAACCGGAAGGTTCACAACACCTTCTTCCGGCAGGACGGGACTGCGAGCCGGCTGGTAATCTTTTTGCCCGGAATCGGATACACGTGCCAAATGCCCCTTTTATATTATCCTACGCGTCTGGCAACCGAATTGGGGATGGACGCGCTTTGGGTCGAATACGATTACATTCGGGACGCTGAATATCAGGCGCTTTCTGAAGCTGCCAGACAATACCGGCTTTGCGCTGACACAGAGGCAGCTTTGTGGGTCGCCCAAGCTCAGCGTCCTTACGATTCGGTCATTTTGATCGGGAAATCAATGGGAACTCGCGCGATAAGCCACCTTGTCACTCTTGATTCCATTAACCCCGGCGGCATCGCCTGGCTCACCCCTGTCCTTACCGACGGCAACGTGCGAGCGCAAATCAAAGCAAGAAAGAACGATTTGATCGTGCTTGGAACTGCAGACCATTACTATGACCAGGCCTATGTGGCCGAGCTAATGGCCGCAAAAAACAATGAACTCCTCGTAATTGATGGCGCCGATCACAGCATGGAAATCCAAGGGAATGCGCTAAGGTCGGTCCAGATTATGGAAGAGATAACCGGTGTCGTTCGATCGTTTCTATTGCGTTTCGGTAATTTCTAAGAGAAACCCTCAAATCCGTCACCCCGGAAGGGCCTCCGCCAGTTCCTCAAAGTTGGCCGGGATATCATCGTTCGTCTCGAGTTAATGAGTACTCAATGATGAACTATGAAGAATGAATAATGGACTGCGATACTCATTTGACCTCCCGCCATTATATTCCTGCAGTCTTGCATCGGCTGTCGCAGACCTTCCCCGGCGTAAATCGATGTCGTAATATGAATTGAAGACCTTGCCGAGTGGCACGGTATCCGGCAGAATATAAACTACACAATAGGTTCCCTGAAAAGTCGGCTTTACGACGTTGTCAAAGAATTTTGCCGGAACGTTGATGCATCCGTAGGAAATGCGGTGGTCGAGCGGGTCCGGGCTGGCCAAACGCTCCAGCCGGTGCTCCTCGGGGTTGTTCGTAATCACCCGGTGCAGGGAAACGGCGCCTTTATAGTCCACCCAAAGGACGTCCTCTTTATTGAAATTGTGGCCCAGTGACGCCACAAACCGGCCCGCAGGCGTGGTGCGCTCCTCGGGGCGGATATCCGAGATCTTCCGGTTACCGATACCGGGGACATTGTAATCACCCCGTGCGAAGCCTACCAGGACGGCGGCGGCGCCGCGGAATCGTCCATGGGCATCAAATACAAAGACTTTGGCGTCCGCCTTGTCTACGACCGCGAAAGGCATTCCCCGATTGTCTCCTGAGTCTGTGACCCAATCAATAAGCCGCCGAGCATTTTCGGACTTATACTCCCGTTCGAAGTTAGCATATTTGGAGTGAGTGTTCTCCGCAGCGGCAGCCAAGCGGGGGATAAAACTGACGGCCATAAGGACAAGGCAAATCACTTTTGCACCGAGGAGGCACACACTCCTTTCAGGCTTTGTGCGCCTGAGCACGGCCACAAGGCGCAGCCGGGTCTCTTCTACCGTTTTCAATGCTTTTCCGTTCCGGTTCGGCATGTTATCAGCCTTGAACCACCTCCATCCGGAGTCAGGGGTCAGCAGGCGGCGAATCGGAAAAATCCCGACCAAGTCGCACGTTTCCATCCGGAAAGCAGCAGCGGGCTTTAGGGAGTAGGACTAAGGCCCTACTCCGAATTGTAAATTATCAGCGCTCACCAGGCACTTTCCCGATGTAAACCCGATTAATTGCGGTCCCTCTTATACGCAGGCGCCGGCGGCGGCGCAGGCCGCGCTTGCTCTTCGACTACCACAGGCGTGGAACGCGAATAATAGCCATAGTCGGAATAATAGGGGTAACTCCATCCCGCATAATATCCTGGCCCCCATCCGTAATATCCCGGCCACCATCCGTAGTATCCGGGCCACCACCAGCCGCCCCGGCCCCAGCGGCCATAACCGTAATACCCGCGGCCGTAGCCACGACCGTAGTATCCTCTTCCGCCGTAGCCTCCACCATAATATCCCCGACCACCGTAAGCGCGGCCGCCGTAAAAACCGGCTCGGCCGCTATAGCCGACGCGGCCGCTATAGCCGCGCACGGCGCCATAACGTCCGCCATAACCCCCGCCAGCCCCTCGGCCGATGCCAGCGCGACCCCCTCCAAATCCGCCGCCGGTGCGGGCGTCAGAATAATTTGGGGTCGCTATCAAAAAGATAGTAAGAATTCCAAAAAAGATTAACGACTTTCGGATTTTACGGGCTCTGTTCATAAGTCCCTCCGGATAGTGAGCCGTACGCTGTGAACACCTGATCATCTGGTACATTCTGACGAACAAGATAACCATATAGTCGACAAAGAAGCATGGTGAACGATAAAAAAAGGAGGTTAAAGGTTACGAGCTGCGGGTTGCGGGTAAAAAGCAGGAGCCGGGCGTTGGCAGGGCCTACCCTGAGCAACTCGATCGGGCAGTGGTTGATGGCTCGGATGCGACACTTCCGTAAACGTCTTCCTAACACACTGAATAGCTGCGTGGCTCAGCCAAAAGCCGGTGAGGAATGTGACCTCAACCGGCTGGAAACCTCCGTGGACCGCTTACTTCTTTCTGCCTACTTTTTTCTTGCGTTAGAGTGGAAACTGAGCGATCATAGCCTCCAAAGGGTTGTCTGCTTATTAGTCCGACAAGCTGCCGTTCAGCTCACCGGTTTTTCGCGTCTCTTTCTTGAACGACTCCCGATCAAAGCCCGGTCTAAATCGATCCGAAGATTGGAGGTTCAACGATGAGGGACCACGACGATAGATCAGTCAAGCCATATCTGGGCAAAGTCAAATCACTGGGAGCCCAGGCGCTCAGGGGCAAGTCCGTTCGCGAAGAAGTTGCAAGAGTAATAACAGAAGCGGTTGAACATCTTAAAATCATCCCGGCCGGCACCCAACTTGGCAACCTTCAAAGGTTTTTGGCATTTCTCATTTTTGCCGCCGATACCACGCCTTCTTCACAGCACGAAATGCGTTCCACATTTGAGTATGCGGCGAGGTTGGTCGATCAGGCGATCCATAATCACGAGGAAAAAAGCGCCTGATCTTTGAGGATGGTCCGCATCAGTTTCTCAGGTCACAGCTTCTGCCAGACTGCCGGCATGAGCTTTATTTTGAAAGCGGCTGCCGTCCTCCGGCAGACTCCTCGTTGAGAAACGAAACTGCTCGTACTTCCGACCAATACTCGCCCCCGGGTCCAAACGCAACAAACCCGACGTGCCCTCCGTGCTCGGGAATTTCCAGAAAAAAGGAAGCGCTGGCTCGCGCCTCGTCTATCGGATAGCAGGGCTTGGCTAAAAAAGGATCGTCCGCTGCGTTGACCAGTAGTGTAGGGATGGTAATGCGTGGGATGCCGGGCTTGCTCGAACCCTTAGCCCAGTAATCTTCCGCGCCGGCAAACCCGTAAATCGGGGAAGTATAACGATCATCAAAATCCTTGAAGGTCCTGATGTCCGTATACCCCTGATCGGTGATCCTGCCCGGCATGAGTTGCATCTTCATGCGGATCTTCGCGCGCAGCATTCTGAGAAACCGCCTCAGGTAGAAGCGGTTGGAAAGCCTGCTGAGTTCCAGGGCGCCAGACGCCAGGTCACACGGCGCCGAGAATACTACTGCCTTTTTCACCAGCGAGTTCAAACGAGCGCCCTGTTCGCCCAGGTACTTGAGAATCACATTCCCTCCCAGGCTAAATCCCACCAGAGCAATTTCCGCGTAGTCTTCCTGCTCTATGATATGCTGCAGCACCGTCTGAATATCCCGGGTGTCGCCGCTGTGATAGAAACGGAGAGCTCTGTTGCATTCGCCGCTGCATCCTCTGAAATTCAACGCTGCGGCATCCCAATCTCGTCTATTCAAGGCCCTCACCATGCCGCGCATATACGCACGCCCGGAATCGCCTTCCAAACCGTGCAACACTAGAGCCACTCGGTTGGAGCCCACTTTTGACCAATCCAAATCGACAAAGTCGTCATCCGGAGTTTCAATCCGTTCCCTTCGGTAGCAAACGCCGTTCACCCTGCGAAATACGCTGGGAAAGACACTCTGGACATGGGGATTTGAGAAGAGCCGGGGCGGAGAATAGGTCGATTTCACAATGATCGGCATGGTTTCCATCCCGCACGGATTATGGCCCCGGGATAATACCTGACTCTTTCCGAAAATGTCGAGGCAGAATTCCGAGGCGGAGTCCCCAGGGAAAACTCCTTGAATAAGCCGATAAAGCTTGGGATGATACCCTTAGAATCGGCGTCTGTCCACACTTAGGAAGGTATCTACCTGTTATTTCAAGTTAAAACAGATAAAGGAGGCAATAATGTTCCAGGAGGGACTGACTTGGGTTGACACGACGCATGAAAAAGGGTGGTCAGGCGCCCCCTTGGAGATTGTCGATAAACAATCCAAAAGGAGGGCGCCAAAACAAACTCTTAAGGCAGAAATACGCTGAAATAGTCAGGGGGTGAGCACGTGTTCTGCCTTAGAAGCGGATGCCAACACCCGTAAAGACGATCCACGGATTGATGTCCACATTGAACTTGGTTGGCCCCCCGGCGATCTTCAGGTCCGTCTGGGTGTCGTAATACATTGCTTCGGCGTTGTAGTAGAGGTTGAAGCATTTGCACTTATAAATGGGAATATCAAAGCCGAACTTAACAGCCCATCCCACGCTGTCGGCAATGCTAAGACTCACAGCCTTGTCAAAAATCGCTAATTTTTCATCGAAAGGCATTACCACGTTAAAACCAAAACCCACGTACGGACTTATGCACGCGAGGGGACACGGGTGATATTTCAGAAACAAAGACGGCGGCAGAATCCATGCCGACCCGGCGTTAACGGCTCCGTTCGCGAGCGTCACATCGTGCTTTGAGACGGTCAGCACGAGTTCAGCAGAAAAAGTTCCCGGTATCCCACATGTTCCGGGCTTGAAGAGGAAATACTCCAAGTTGACCATGGGCGATAAGGCATCGCCTATGCCCGGCTGACCGAGCCCAAGAGATTCGGTGATATTGGTGAAATTTTGAGCAAAATGGCCGTCCGGCATTATATAGGAAGCACCAATCTTAATGCCGAAACGCTTGAAATCGTCATCGTCAGCCCGGGCCACGGATGCGGAGACAAATACCAAAAGCGAGGCCACAACGAGAAACGTAACCCAGATACTAGTTCTCTTATTCACTCTCTTTCCTCCCATTTCCATTGAAATATAAACCGACAGAACACGCCAAACGTGCTCACCACCCTCCTTAGTGAAACGACACTTCAACGCCCCCGGGCCGGGTTAACGTCTCGATCCGTACCTCCAGCCCATCCTAAGTGCATTCCTGCGCCGAGATCGGCCGCAAAAACGGCCAACTGAAGCCCCATTCCATGGGACCTTACAACTTACGAATTGTTTATACAAGTGAAAAGTTTCTTATATGTCAAGGGATGACAGGATGGATTTACAGGCATTGCCGGCGGCAGCTAATGCAGGAGAACGTTGTTAATCGCGGCCCAGAAAGGCTGCTTGTTTCCGAAAAATCCTTATGCCATACAAACCAGGAGCATCACGGGCCTTCCTGTGCCGGACCACTTCTACAACGCTCAGGGCCACCTCCCGAAGCAAAACCTCCATTTTTTTAGAAATCGGCCACTATCCTAAAGCTTGAAATCACGTTTAATAACGATACAATAGTGGCTAATCAGGAATCCTTACTAACCTGATTTGGTGCGCATTCGGGCTGTCTCCTTCCCGTCTGCGCAACCGAAATCCTTCCTGATTCCCCGTAACATAATTTGCTGCAAGCAGTCCGGGCATCTTTAGGCTGGTTCAAAGCAAACTTGCTTCCCGGCCGACCGATTTTTACTCACGCAGGATCTGGACTCATGTCAGCTGAGCGGCTTGTCGGATATGGTCTTCAGATATTATGCAGGCATTGAATCCCTGGCATCTCTTGGATGCTTAGACGTGGCAACGTCATTTAAGAAGTCCGATTTTTCAATGAAAGAGAAGTTACTATGAACGAGCAAAATGTCAGCACCGGCAACAAATTTTCCTATCGTTCCCTCTGGAATATCGTGGGACCTTACTGGTGGAGCGAAGAGAAGTGGATCGGCCGGGGGCTCCTGGCCGTTATTGTCACGTTGAATCTCGGACTGGTCTACGTGACAGTTCTTTTCAACCAGTGGAACCGGCTGTTTTACAATTCGATCCAAAACAAAGATTACGGCTCTTTTAAAACGCAGTTACTGCGATTTACCGTGCTGGCATTCATCTACATTGCCGTATCCGTTTACCGGCTCTACCTCAACCAGATGCTGGAGATGAAGTGGCGGCGTTGGCTCACCTCGCACTACTTGAAACGATGGATGACACACCAGGTCTATTACCGCATGGAGGTCCAGCGCAACGGGACCGACAACCCCGACCAGCGTATTGCTGAAGACATCCGCCTCCTCACCAGCGGAGCGCTGTCCCTGTCCCTGGGGCTGCTAAGCTCCGTGGTGACCCTTGCATCCTTTACCGTCATACTGTGGGGGATCTCCGGAGATCTCGGCTTTGCACTCGGCGGTTACCACATAGTTGTCCCTGCCTACATGGTCTGGGTTGCCCTCGCCTACGCTTCTTTCGGCAGTTATATGACTCACTGGATGGGCAAGGCGCTCATAGCTCTTAATTTCAGACAGCAGCGTTTTGAAGCCGACTTTCGATTCGGCTTGGTGCGAGTAAGGGAAAACGCCGAAGGGATCGCCATTTACAGGGGCGAAGCACCCGAGCAGGAAAACCTCAACGGGCGCTTCGTGCAAATCCTCAAAAACTGGTGGCAGATCATGAAATGTCAGAAACGGCTGACATGGTTTACTTCAAGCTATTCCCAAGTCGCAATCATCTTCCCGATACTGGTAGCCGCGCCGCGCTTCTTTTCCGGCGCAATACAACTGGGAGGGCTGATGCAGATTGCTTCGGCTTTTTCCAATGTTCAAAATTCCCTGAGCTGGTTTATCGATAATTACCGGCCATTCGCAGAATGGAAGGCAAGTGTTGATCGTCTTACAAACTTTCATGACGCCATTTGCAGGACCGAGCCGAAACAGTGCGCATCCGCTGACTTACACATCAATGCAGAGGGTAGTCCCGAACTTTCGATCGACAGTTTGAATTTAAGGCTCCCGGATGGCCGCGTTCTGATAAATGATCTTACCTTGACCGTTCCCGCCGGCGAGAGGCTTCTGGTCAGGGGACCGTCAGGAGTCGGGAAAAGCACTCTCTTTCGTGCCATTGCAGGTATTTGGCCGTTCGGTTCCGGTACGATTTGCCTTCAGTGCGCTCGCAAGCTTTCTCTTCCTCAGAAGCCTTATATGCCCATTGGCAAGCTGCGTGATGCGATCTCTTACCCCGAAAAACCCGGGACTTTTTGTGACGGTGAAATTGAAAGAGCTCTGGAGGCGTGCCGGCTCGGAGAATTTGTCAAACGCATCGATGAATCCGCCCATTGGGAACAAGTCATGTCTCCGGGAGAACAGCAGCGCCTGGCCTTTGCCAGGGCGCTGCTCTATAAACCGGAATGGCTTTTCCTCGATGAGGCGACTTCCGCCCTTGACGATGCCACGCAGGACTACCTCTACACCATGTTGGGAGATCTTCTCCCCGATACAGCCGTTGTAAGCATCGCCCATCGCGCTGATTTGAAGCATTTTCACCGGAAAGTGCTGTCTTTGGATTCTGACGGAAGTCACCATTTTGCGGGCGTTTGAAAATGCAATTATCTAAATTACATAGACACTGACACTGCGGCTGATAAAGCACTCTTGCCATGAGAACCCATGACAATGAGATTCACATTTGCTTTTTCGGCTTCTTCCGCAATATTCGCTAATGGATCAGCTCTCCGATCCTCGACCACCTGACCTTTTTCAGCAGATCTTCAGCATTACCATTCCATGAAAAGTAGATGATGAAAGCCTCTCCCAATACATCATTGAACGGCAGGAACCCCCAAAAACGACTGTCATCGCTATTGTTGCGGTTGTCGCCCATAACGAAAAAAGAGTCATCGGGGACTTGGACAGGGCCGAAGTTCTCCACCGCCGCAATAAAAACCGGCGGCTCTTTTTCGCTGAAATAGCCCCACGGATCAGGAATGGGCGCACCATCAATATATATTTTTCCCTGAATTATCTGTACCGTTTCTCCAGGCATTCCAATTATTCTTTTGATAAAGTCCAGCGACGGCTTTTTGGGATAAATAAATACGGTTACATCTCCTCGTTTCGGTTTCTTGTACGAAAACAGCCTGATGTTAATGAATGGAATTCGTATTCCATAGATGAACTTATTGACCAGGATGTAATCGCCGGGCAGTAAAGTGGGTTCCATCGATCCTGATGGAATATCGAATGCCTGCACAATGAAAGTTCGGATAAAAAGAGCGAGCAGGATCGCGATAACGATGCCTTCAATATTCTTCCTTATAGCTTTTTTATTAAGCATTTATCCTTTGCTTTCAAATGCTTTAAAATATGAGAACCGGAGCCATGGCCCGACCGGCCTCGAGCGCTTTTCACCCAGCTTGCGGAAAGAGATGTGCAAAGTCAAGGTCCAAAGTTACGGTCTCACTCATTTGCAGGCCATCCCCTTTAACTGTGAGGAAAATGCCGTCCTGTCCCGTTTCCAGGAACAAATGCCCACAGGTCTGAGGTGAAATGCCGGGGTGGACCAGGACTTCGGGCCAAATGGCGGTTTCCAAAGTGCCCCCGGGAGGAATAAAGCTTGTTTGTGGCAGGTTGGCCACGCTGCACGCAGATTGCCCGAACACGAATCCCCCTTGCCTCTTTCCGTTATGAACATAGAAGGTTTTGTCCCATAGGATTTCCAGCGGCCTGCCGGTGTTATTTGCAACATTAAGGGAGAATGAGTCACAGCATGGCCCCTGGCCCCACCGCAAAGAGAGCACCGCGCCGTACATGGGGTTGCTTTGAGCGCTGGCGATTTCCCGGCTGGTGATGTTCGGGGGCTCAGGCAGTGTGGCGCAGGAAGCACTCACGGCTGTGCAGCAAATCGAAGCGCAAGCAAAGGCTAACATGAACAATCCAAGTCGGTATTTAGTCATTTCATCTCCTTACCAGAGTTTTTCAATATTAAAAGTAAACACTCTGCCGGTAACCGCACTCTCCATCCCTTCGATTGAATGTCAGTGCACTATGTGGCAATAAGGTGAACACATTGGGGTTAACGAATTGCGCACTGGCGTTCCGGAAGAGGCGGCGAATTGTTGGGTGTTTTGACACGAGTTCTATGACCCTGGACTAAGTTGAGAGACCCGCAACCTGTTCATTTTGGAGGAATGTTGTCAAGTATAGCCACTCGGAAGAGGTTCTGGATCGCGACTTTCATCGGCATCATTATTCTCCTCTATACCATCAAGCAGGCCAACCTTTATAAATTTGCGCAAAACCTCGGAAACATCAGTCCTTTTTGGGTAATTGAGGGATTTGGCAAGAAGCGTAATCTTGAGACAGGACACAAAAGTGATTGAGAGGCCAATCCCCTGGAGCAGTTTGAAAAGTACGCCTGCTATGCAGGCATAGCTAATGAAAGCCGACGCCAACACAGCGAGAGCGGAGTGGCGGCAAAGGTGTATTTGCTCTCACGCGAGCATATCCCGCCGAGCAACACTCTTTCGGCCTCGATTATACAGGGCTTTCTCTCCAACAGCATCGCAGTGTTGTTCTTCTACCTGGGGGTTTTTTATCTTTACAGCCGGCACAGGATAGCAGACCCCGACCAGGAATTTTTCTGGGCAATAATCCTTCTGGTCGCATTCCTGATGACCTGGTTGACCATCCAGACAATCCTTCATGAGGCCTTCCGAAAGAAAGTGTGGCAAATCTGTCTCAGAGCGGGAATCGCTCTTTTCACAAAGATAGGAAGGCCGCACTGGATCAACACTGAAAGGGCCGAAGTGTTTTTTCAAAACTTCAATGGAAGCCTCAACATGATAATGAGAAACAGGGAAATGCTGATCTTCCCGGCTTCACTCGTTCTGATCGACTGGGTATTTATGTTCCTTTGCCTCAAGTTTTCCTTTACTGCGATAAACTACCTGGTGAGCAATAAAGTTTTGATGGTGGGATTTTCCATTGGTCTTTTCATGAGTATGTTTTCGCTGGCCCCTGCATCGATCGGACTCATGGAAGGTTCGATGGCCGGAGCTTTCTACTGGATGGGACTCGATTATGAATCTTCTCTGCTTTGGGTGACACTTTATAATGGGCGTATCGACCGCAGAGCAGCCGTCGGGGGGTGATCGTGGAAAATCCGGAAAGTAAAATCGATTCTCGTATAAGAGACCTTTTTGAGCCATCGATGATAATCTCATTTTTTGCTTTAGGAAGCGAAGGAGGACTGAGTTTTCCCGTAACGGCATTGTCGATGATTTTCCAGGACATTGGCCTGACCACCCTTGTCGTATTCTTTCTTTGGCGAAACGGTGAGCCTATAGCGCTAATAGGGTGGAAATTCAAGAACCTGAAGAAAGAAGCCGCTCTGGGAGTCGGATTGTACCTGCCTGTGATGATCGGCGCCTGGCTGCTCGAAAAAGCATTCCAACATCTTGGTTTAACGTCCACTATGAAACATCTGCCAGAATTCCTGACCGCGAAACCCCCCCTGGAAATCCTGCTGGCAGGTGTGCTGGTAACCGTGGTTGCGATAACAGAAGAAACCATTTTCCGAGGCTATTTGATGCTGCGCTTTAATGCTCTCACTGCCAGCTTGACCGCTTCAGTCATCATCACATCTGGAGTTTTTGCCTTGGGTCACGGTTATGAGGGACCCGCCAGCGCAGGAACCACTGTAGTCCTGGGGATGGTCTTAGCCCTCATCTATGTTTGGAGAAAAAGCCTGATTGCTCCTGTGGTGATTCATTTTCTCGTTGATTTTTTTCCACTCGTTTTCGTGCCACTGGTCAAAATCGGGTGAGGCTTTTCTGCGAAGCAGGGCGCAGAAACACTCGCTGATAGTCTTCGTGTAGCGCTCCAGGCTTGGTTTTTCTCCCTCCATATGCATGTCTGGAAATCCCATGAGATGGCCCGGACTTTGGGACAAGGTGCAGCAGTCGGCATGGTTGGAGCAGACCCGTTCGAAAACATCCCTTAAATTTCAGCAGCGAGAATTTAATGCTTACCATAAAGTTTATGAACTGAGCCGATCAGTTCACAAAATCAGGGACTTAGTCCCTATGACGGAGAGTTTGAGATGAACGGAAGAATATGGATTTTCGGCTTTGTGCCGGTAATGGCGCTTTTTCTTATGATTTCCACGGGCGCCTTTGGCGCAAAGTACTCCAATGAGCACAGTCGAATTGAAACTTTTGGTGTTGTTTCCAAAGATAATCCGCAAGCGGGAACCATCACCATCACAGTCAATAAGGTAAGCAAAGGTCTTCAGGACAAGTTTGGAAAAGATGTTACGTTCCATACCAGTGACATGCTGCGGGTAAACACTTGTTCGACAAAAACCCATACTATGTCAGGCTGCTGGAAACAACTTTCTAAAAATGTCGGCGCCCGAGGCAGAGAAGCGGACAGGGCCGAACAAAAGGTTGAATTAAGTCGGATAAAAAATGGCGACTGGGTTTTCGTGTCGGGTTATTTCGACAAAAAATCCGACCGATTCGTAGCAAACAAGATCTTGAAGTGGCCTTCCTAAAAAACCCGGTTTCTTAATTGTTTGAGGATTAGATCAAATGGCTGATAAAAATCAGCCATTTGATCATTTTCCATTGGAAAATGCGGTCTCCTGGCCCGAAATGCTTGGGTCGTACCGACAACGAAAGCGCTGTCCCCCAGCCCTGAAACCAAGCTTTCCTGATTTACCGGGTCGACAGCCAGTTTCTCGCCATATCTTTTGATGAATTTCGCATATTCTTCGGGAAGTTTTACCTCCAGAGATTCTGCCACATACTCCACAAATTCCATCATGCTCTCCCCGTACGCCTTCTCCTCCGTTCATTGACACCCGAAAGGCGACAAGATATTTCACAACACCCGGAAATAATATAAGAAATGGATGAGATCCAGGGACTCCCGGCTTCCGAAAATAGAGGACCGGCGAAGTAGATTTTCCTTTTGAAACCTGAATTTTTGGGAGGTCTTTACAGCAAGTGCAGAGCGGCTCACTTGAACCGACCATCAGCTCTGCATTTTTCCGCGTCTTGAACCCTGTCCGTAAACCATCCGATCTGTGCTTTTTCATGTGAATCAAACTGAGGGACATAGGGCTTTATATCGAGGAGCGGAGTTCCATCGAGGACATCGACATCTTCGATGGTGAGGCGATTGCCTTCAATATTGATAAGTTTCACAACGGAAACCCCGATAGGGTTTGGACGCTTCGGCGCTCTGGTTGCGAATATGCCCCGGCGTTCACTATCGAGAAAGGGCTTCACTTCCAAATCAAATCCCTTTGAGAGATGAAAATGATAGATCAAAATTAGGTGGGAAAAGCCTTCGAGGTCTTTGAGTCCGGCAGCGAATTCTTCCCGAAGTTCAATTTGTCCCCGAATCCCCTTGGCGCCAACCGGCTGGATCGGGGTTCCCTCGACTGTTTTGAAGGGAGACCTCACAATCCCAATCGGAGTATATACTACTTCATTCATTACAAACTCTCACTTGGGATAGACTATCAAATCGATGGCGTTGGAACATCCTTCCAAGCCGTTGCCTTTCCGACCCTTTGGCTGCTCACTATCTGTCCGGTAGAGGTATTTACATCGATAAATGCGACTGGAATCCTTATCGATTCAAATGAGAACAACTCTTCACCGGAAACGTGGTTCTTTCCGGCATGATTGATCTCAATGAAGATGATGCGCCGGTACGGGCAATTTTCGCAACTCAGATTGTGCTCAACTGCTATCGGGCAGTGGCGCCTTCTGGCAAACGCCGGATCAACGCCGTGCATTTTTGCTATCCCTGCTGCCGGCGACCTCCTCAAATGCTCGAACGGATGGATCACCCAATCTATCATCAGGGCGAACGTATTGTGACTTTTGTGCAAGTGGAACGCACCACCGGTATCCGCAAGCATGCCTTGCATGATGTAATCTCCCGGCATCAGGTAAGCCAAATAATCTTTTTGGGAGTCAATAAACTCAAGCCGGTCCGTCGCCATTTTTCCAAAAATCATCCTGCTTCTGTCGCCATCCTCCGGAAGGATGGATACGACAGTGACGTTCCCAGCTCTGCTAAGTCCGAGGGACTGAAGGGTAATGTAACGGAGTAGGAAGCCCGAGCCGATAACGATGACGAAGATCGCGGAACACATGACGGCATGCCGCATAGCGCCGGGCAGCGATCTGAGTGGAAACGAAAGAAAGGTCTCAACCTCCTTCGGAAGGAACATCCCGCTACTGTGGATATATCTTCCGTATCTTTCCCCGTAAAGGCTCAACATTCTTTTCTCTTCGTCTTTGGCGAGGATGTAGTACAGCACGAACATCAGGGACAATAATGCAAGCACGATGAATCTCGCCCACAGAACAGCCATCCCGATTCCCCAAAGCCCAAGGGCAAGGTACTGCGGGTGCCGGATATATTTATAAAGACCCTTTTGGGCTATCCCCCACTTGAAAATCTTTCCTGAATAGACTTGCAGGGCACAAACAATGAATGTCGTGCAACCCGTAACGAAAAGGATGGAGCCGAAAATCCGAATGACTTTGAGAAAAACAGTTGGAGGCAGGATCATGTGCGGCAGGAAAAAGTCTGTGAGCCACCGTGTGGCGGCATAGGCATTCAAGAAATGAAGAAAGGGATTTAGGACCGAATAAAAGAAGAAGGCAAAGGGGCTGATCATGATCATCACTTCAAAAGCCATGATGAAAAAGACGATAATGCCGCCCCGCGCCGCCGCCTTTTCCATCCATCTTACCAAGCCTTTTTTCATGGCGGACCACTCCTGTTTACACGGTAATTCAGCTTTGCATATCACCACAAGCCCCCAATGTCATTTCAAATATGTTTCTGAATGCATTCCCGAGAGCATTCCAGCTCACCATCAAAACTATTGCAAATCAGAGTTTAACGGTAGCAAACAAAATTCATCCGGCCGCTGTAACTCATCCGTCAGAAGCCAATCTGTTCAGGATTGTGAACTATCAAGCAGCTTACCAAAACCTTCGCTCCGGATCCAAGCTGAAGATGAGCGGAACAAGATACGCGTTGCAGCAAGAGGCAGAACTGTTTGAGCGATTAACCGAGCAGGATGGCCGGGGCGGAGAGCTTTGTTCGGTGAAAGATCTCTTAAACGGTTGATTTACCAAAGCCCAACTACTGAGCCGCGGTGATGGTACTCGATGTGATATCTTAGCAGTGCCGAAGGCCGGACTCCAGCACGGCACTGATTGCATGAGCTTTTCCGGCCCGCCTGCCCCGATTGGTGTTACTGAGTAATATGGAGCGATACCGAGCGACCATTTTTGTTGAAGCTAAGATTCTGAAACAGCTTCTTTTTGAGGATAATCGGCGAAGCTACTAGGGCAAGAGCCGTTGGATCTCAGCGCACGCCTCGTGAAGTGATGGTGGGGCATCGGCGTCGAGCCCCACGTGACAACGACGAACAAGATCCTGGACGAGTGGTTTGCAGTCACTTTCACATTTCAGTTTAGGATAGGCCTTATCCTCATCCACGCTATTTCCCCGAAGGTAGTGAATCCAGGTTTCGATGTTCCGTTTCGGAATAAATATCCCAATCTGCTCATCAATTTGTCGCGAAGGTATAGATTTCTCTCGGAGTCTTTGGGCCAGCACTTCGAGGCGTTGCTGGATGGTGTGATTGTCGGCATCAACGACCACAACAAGGCCGATCTGAAGGTGGTGCCTCTTGCTTCTATATGCCTGAACTTCAATTGGATAATGATCCGAAACATACTGCTCACCCGCTTGCTTTCCCCTAGGGCAAATATTGGCTCTGATTTTTGACCAATGAATACCGCGGGCCGTCAGGTATTGTCTTGCGAAGATCTCTTGTTGTCGGTCCTCACAAAGAATCATGATGGAAATCCTTTGCCTACTCATGGAGCCAACCCCGCGCGACGAGTTCCGAGGCGGTAAGCCCGGATTCATTGGAGGCACCAATGCGCTCAACCCGAACTGGAGCATTAGTTTGATGCTCAAACCAGTATCCCACGGGAGAAGCAAGGAGGTAATTGATGAGTTCAGGATGATGTGAAATCAGCAGAGCCTGGATCTTTGTTTCGCAACAGAGTTCGTAGAGCTTTGCAAGCCAAGGTTGAATTTCCGGTAGGGCTAGAAAATTTTCTGGTTCATCAATACAAATTGTATAATCTTCCGACAATGCGCATGTTATTAGGGCATACAGAGCAATGAGCACACGCTGACCATCAGAGAATTCTTTAAATCTATACTTCAGGCGGCCTACGCCAGTTACCGGTTTCGTAAAGAAGCTTAGAACCTGATTATTTTCTCCCGCTGGATCAAATTTGAAGGATTCGAACCCATCAAGTATTTCATTCAGAACTCTGGTAAGTTCAACGATCTTGCCCTGATCTCTAGAAAGGAACCGGTACCAGGAAACGAAATTCTCCATTCGGCGAGATGGGCGCACTTCCTCCTTGGAGCTTTCATCGCTCATAAGAGCAGGAATAATCTGCACTATTATTATGCGCTGTAATCGCTCTCGAAACCACGTGAGGTGTTTGTTGTAGGGCCTTGATAAAATAGTGGGAAGAACAGACTGCGACCAATCAAAAGTATATTTAGGCCCTTTGGAGTGGCTGTCTCTGAAAAGTTGCACCTCCCCGGATTCCACATCCAAGAGTGGCTGACCATTAAACGACAGATTTTCGCGTTTTACTCTGTTTCTTTGATGCTCGGGATCATGATCTATGTCAACGTGGTATTTGTAAATTCCCCCATTCCCATGGAACTCCAGCTCAAACTGCTGCAACGTTGAGCTTTGCCAACGTGTTCGATCTATGCTGGGGAAAACATCCTCCACTTTGCAGTCCCCGCTAGCGAAGCACTGAATTTTCCATAATGCATCAAAGACGGATGTTTTTCCTGAGCCATTAGGCCCTAAAAACAGGTGGATTGCATCAAAGGCAAGCTCAAAGTTCACCAAGCAGCGAAAATTATCGACATAGATTCTTTTGAGCATCGGCTTAGCCTTCCATATGACATTTTATGATATTCAAAGTAGCCAGGAATTATATTAGCATAAATGCAAATTGGTATCATGCATTCTTCTGTTTTTCCCGAAGGCTTCCACCACACCGTTCACCACTCCTTCTGCCCCGAGTCAACGAGAGACCCAAGGCTAACCCATCCGCAGAAGATTTTCAAACGGGGCAGACGCCTTTACAGGTCCATTAGAAGGTCAACACCACATAAAAGGGGCGAGACCAAGGGAGTGTTCCATGACTTCGACTCGACATCGCCAGACAGCTAGGCAAACGCCTGTGTCAACACATCGGCCATAAAGGATTATATCTCGAACACCTTTTCCTCTTTATGGTCCAGAATAGTACGAAATCAAGCTCGGGGCGTCGGGCTCGCCTGCCATTCGGCGCTCCAAAAATCCGGGTAACTCAGTTGCTGGTCGTACTATCTCCGAGTCAATCAGCAGGAACTGCAGCCTGCGGCCATTTCGCCCCCTAGCTAGGCGATAAATCTGAGCATAGAGAGATCTCACTAGCTCGGGGTTCTCGTCCTCGCTAATATTTTTGGTCGGGCTATCTATAATCAATATATTGGGAACAGGCATTCTGCGTTCCAGCGCGACAGCATGGATGGCTAATGCATAGCACACGTTAAAAAGAGTCTTTTTACCTCCGCTCCCGGTGTCCCAGAACGTCCATTCCTGATCACCATGAATCACCGCCGCTTTCCAATTCCGAGGGTCGATAACAACTTTGTCTTCTTGGGCGACTCCTGGAAAAGAAACCGCGATCATAATTCGCTTGAATTCTGCCTCGATTGCTCTAATGTTCGCATCAGCGGCGTACAGTCCTTCCCGCTCTTCTTTAATATATGTTCGTAAATTATCAATCCGGCCCTGCAAAGCTCCGGCCACTTCTTCGAATGCATTGATTGCTTTGGGCATCTGTTGCAATCGTCGGAGGGCTTCGATTCGCTCAACAAAGGTCGCGATTTCCCTCTCTGCGCCACGTATACGCTCAACGAACGCTGAATCGTATCGGGCAATTTCTTCTTGCAGCTTATTGTCTAAGGATTTCTTTATTCCCTCTGCTTGCGCCAACCGCCTCAACATACGGCTGTGTTCGCGGTCTCGTCGCGATATCGAATCGCCGATCTGATCAATTCGCTCGTTGAGGTCTCTTCGCAGAACTTCCAGTTCCAGCGAGTTTACAGCGGCATCGTCAGCTTGAACGCTACCGCACAGACGACACGGCTCATCACTTTGTGGACGATTTGATATGTCGGCCCCACATTCCGGACAACGTTGATACTGAACTCCTCCGAGTACTGTCTCTGCTTTGTCCGCACGTTCGGCCTTTATCTTGGCAGTAATTAACTCGGCTCGAAGTGCTCTTTGTTCAGCAATCGACTCCTCGGAATCGGCGATTGCCTGGCGGATATTTGCGACCTCTGCGCCCAAACGCCGCAGTTCATCGCGTAGATCGTCTGTAGGATGCGTTTTTGCGGAATGTGTACGTTCGAGTTCTGCACGATTCCGCTCGGCCTCTGCAAGTGCCTGCTCAGCCGCTTGAATTTGCTCGGTCATATCTAATTCAGACCCTAGCTTAAATCGTCCCATGAACTCGCGGATCTGGCCAACTGCCTCGCGCTTGCTTCGCTGTTCATCAATGATACCCATCAGCTCAGAATCAAGCTGGCTCAAACGCTCGGAATGCAGGCCGGTAAAGAAGCGCATAGCATCCTGGCTCTTCCGTCCTCGAAACGAGTCCTCAAGACGGAAAAACGAAGAATCCAAGTGCATCTGATCGAGATAACAATATCTCCATATGTCACGTATACTCAGACGAATCAGCGGCGAGTCAGGGTCGCGACTCCGCTGTCGTACCTTGATCGGTTTAACCCCGCATAGATGAAAAATTAAGTCACTTAGGTTGTACACTTCTGCATCCAGTAATGGCTTCGGCTGCGAATTGAACGGAGCATTGACGGACCCGATGCTATTATCTGGACCTGACCAAGTTACTCGTACACTCTGGTTGTCATCCTCTGAACGCTCAATTCTGCTGTCGTAATTCCCAAGCCTGATTGACAGCTCGGCCGAAACGAATTCTTGCTGAATCGCAGGGGTGCGTTCTAATGTGCCTCCCAGACAGTAGTCCACGAGTCGGGCCACTGTTGATTTGCCAGTGCTGACCGGTCCATGGAAGAAAGTAACAACCTCAGAAAACGGGATTTGCTCAACGGTCCTTCGAGTATGAACCAGCAGATATTGAAGCTGCATTTTCATGTAGGTATGGCCTCATTGGAACGCAGTGTTACAATCTCCGGAAATGTGTCGTAAATGAACCGCATCAAGTTAACCGCACCAATATCGAAGTGTCTCTTAAGTAGCCTTGCTCGTCGCGAGTATTGTTCGAACATCTCTTGTGCAGCAAGTTGCCGTGCCAGACTGCGGCCTTGTTCAGTAAGGAAGATGACCACCTTACGGCCCTCGATGGTAACGGATGCGAGACCCTTCGCGACGAGTAGATTCAAAAACTCCCGATATCGGTGGTCCCATGGACCAAATCGGTAGCGCACCATCTCAGATTCCACGCTGTGCCGCTCATGGGACTCTAACTGGACCTCTCGAATCGATTGTCCCTTAGCTTCGAGAGCCCGTTCAAGCATGACGGGGTAGCGTAGCAGGAAATCCAGCTTAGCAAGCTTCGTAAGTCCCTCTATGGCTCCGCTCGGGTCATCTTTATAAAATGCATCGATTAGAATCAACAGTCGCGCCGCGTGCAACTCCGGCGACTGATCGAGATCTGCGACCACCTTTACAATGTCCATCACTCAGTCTCCCATGGGCGGTCAAGGCTCCAGTGAACTTCGCATTGTGACGTCAGGGAGTACGCGAAACCTTCAAGATGCTCATTGCTGCATTCGAACAGCAGTGTCCCTTCCATCCGTCGATCTCTGAAGCGGGAACGTAATTCGGAAAGCATCTCCAGACCAAACGGATGCTCATCATTCTGCGTGGCCTCAAAAGCTCTGGCGGCATCGCTGAGCACGAGAGATCGCACATGTCCGTATCGCTGAAGCCCCGATCCGCGGCCATGCTTCTTCGTCCACACGATGCCTAAATAGTCAGCCTTATCCCGGAGGTCCAACGCCGAGTTCCGGGAGACAGCCGAAAAACCCCCGGCGTCGAGCTTCCTGAGGAGAAGATCGGTCGTACCGGTGCCGGGTTCTACGCATGCTTCTGGATCGCCCTCCAGCATAGCCGTCAGGTTCAGGCCAGAGTCGAGAAGTTCGAGGAGACGAGGTTTACTTATGCGCTTGGCTTCAACGCGTGCTGCCAATTCCGTCTCTTCGGGGTTGGGTGTAGCAGGAAGGTAGGCTGGCAAGATATCCTCATGTGCAAGCGAAGATGCCCGCCCGCATTCGGAAGCGAGGTAGCGTGCCGCCTGTTTCACTGCGGCGTAGGAGCAATCAACAGCGCGAGGCCAGATTGCGGTTAGAGTGTCCAATAGCCGAACCTCGATATCAGCAAGCTTTGGAAGGTCGTCTCTTGCCTGGGTCTTGGCAAGGGCGTTGAAAGCCACCTCTAGGGAGCAACTGGCTTCTCTGGCTATTCGATCCAAGAACCTGGCGACTGCGCTGGGAAGGTCATTTGATGCAGACGCGGCCTTGATCATCTGAAGTACATAACGGATGTCGTGTGCGTTTCGGGCTGCGTATAAGGGGTGGTTCGAGAGGAAGAAAAACGCGCGAAATCGCCCAGGGAAAGTATTTTCGAGCCTGACGAATCTTACAAAAGAGCCTCTCACGGCGTCATCGCCTGTCTTCCAAACTTCTTGATCAGACTGCTTCGTCTTGATTTGCAGACCTGAAAACATGCCATCGTCGTATTTGATGAGAACATCTTCATGGTGTTCGCATAACACTTCTGCCGCATCTTCCGTTTCATCCAAAAGCATGCAACATACGATGGCGGTGTACGTCCATTGGTAGCGATAGCGACGCGCTGTTTCGTCCCCTGGATCGCCGGTTGCAGGCACTGTGTCAGGACTATCTACCGTGGATTCGGCCATAGTTATTCCTTTTTCTACGGAAAAAATATTAAGTTATGTTGGTATCAGTCCTCATCCTTTTGCCCCAACCACGGAAGTGACAACGGATCGATTAGTCAACGTCATGAACAATGAATTCTTGAATGCAAAAAGATGTGATGTTTCAAAAGGATACAATCCCTTCGAAATTGCGTCAAGCAGAGAATATGGGGGGCTGAGGCGGGGAAACGAGCGTACCGGTGCAGAAGTCCTTCCTCGGCACATGGATCGTAAGTGGTCGATTTTGCTAGTTGTGAATTGGATTGGCGAAGTGGAGGCGCAATAATCTATTGTATAGTATTGATAATTTTTGGTAGTGCCGAAGGCCGGACTCGAACCGGCACGGGTCTCCCCACCACCCCCTCAAGATGGCGTGTCTACCAAGTTCCACCACTTCGGCAGTATCGGCTATTATA
>Ga0326728_10004945_pt1 | contig 38556 bp, 35 predicted proteins | sample MB3enrmetagenome_FD_207602 | JGI IMG/M metagenome (GOLD analysis project Ga0326728, IMG submission 207602) | Lab enriched peat soil microbial communities from McLean, Ithaca, NY, United States - MB31MN | ecosystem: Environmental > Terrestrial > Soil > Wetlands > Peat | place: USA: New York... | reverse complement strand
GCATTTGTGGTCTATAAGTATTTCCACCACATAAGCAGTAACGAACAAACTGATAAAATTCGGACGTGGAACGAGGGTCCGAAGGTTCGCCACCTGATATTGGATTTCGAACTCCTCGGAATCCAATATCTTCTGTAGTGCAAATTGAATCTGATCCTGTAAATCCCCCTTGCTGGTCGTTTCGATCAGACGCTCCTCGATCAGTTTCATCGAGATTCTGTCAGCCAGCTCGTCAATATTATGACGAAGCTGGTTCATAGCGTGATATCGCTGGGATTCTTTCTGATGATCCAGCTTCGATATAACCGCGGATTCTCTTGCATTTGGCCTGTATTCTCTTCCCACGCCCTTTCCTTTCGATACTGAATCTCTTCGGAGAAATCAACCAATCGAGGCCCGGCCAGCGCAGCGGAGTCCCTGCCTTGCAGCGTGTGATTGCCGGTTAATTATCGCAGCAAGATAGCCTGACCCGAAACCATTTATCGATATTAACAACCCAAACGCCCGGCAAGCAAGAATTAAGCATTCCCAAAAGGGCTGCGTCGCGCAATTGCTCCCGGGCGACAAGCAACCGGTGGAGTCCTGTGACTCCTACATCGTAGTTGCGTTGCACTTTGTTGTCCATAAGTTCGGCGGTCAATGCCGCCTCTTTAGCAACCCCTATGTTGGAAGAACCCGCACAGATTACAGGAATCGTGCCCTCCGCGAAAGATTTTGAGGTCTTTTCCTGTCTCAGGGTGAGTGTTCGAGCCTGCGAGTGGTAATCCATGGGACGGGTCAGAGCCATAACCTCTTCGGCCTTCTGCTTGTCCACTAACGAGAGGAGAATTTCTTCAATCTGCTCCATATTACACCGCTTCCGGCAAAGATCGCAAAATCAGCTCAATCTGCTTCCCAATAACTCCCTTAAAAGAATCTAACGCCCTGTGTGCTGCGTCGCCATTCTTTTTGAGACCTTCCATATCTCCCAGCCGCTTTCTCCAGTTGGAAAAAAGATCTTCCGGGTCCAGCACCATGAAGCTTCCGCCAAAATCGCGCAGGATTCTATGTTCATGCAGCACTTTTTTCAAGCAGGGACCGTAATAAACAGCTTTCGCCCATGCAGCCGGCTCCAAAATATTGTGGCCGCCGACAGGTTCGAAAGTGCCGCCGCAGAAGATCAGGTCTCCTGCGGAATAGAGGTCGAAAAGCACACCAATCTTGTCAACCAGCACTACCGAAGCAGTCCTGGCTCGAGATCCGCTTTCGATATCGCTAAGCAGGTCAAATCCTATGTTCTCCTTTGTTAGCCAGTCACACATTTTCGGGATATTCTTCAAATGGCGCGGAGCAAAAATCGCCAAAAGACAAGGCGAATACCGGCGAAGCCGAATAAATACCCGCAGCAGTTCAATTGTTTCCAGCCCTCGGAGGCTGCCTCCAACAAGGACCGGCCCATCTCCTATTCTTAACAGGTTTCTCCAGTAAGCTGCCTTCTCAGGATTAGCTTTCCCTGTAAGCCCGTCGTATTTAGAACTTCCAATCGTCATGATTTTGCCAGGGGTGGCGCCCAGCCGCTTGGCCCTTTCCGTATCTTCCGCCGAGTGCATAGCCATGAATGTGAAATGTTCGAAAATCGGCCTGAAAAGAGGTGAAAAAAACCTGTAGAATCGCTCGGAGGAGTCGGATATACGGCCGTTTAGCAAAACGGCAGGGACATTTCTGGCTCTAAGCTCCGCGAAAAAACCGGGCCAGAATTCCGTTTCGAAACTGACAAAAAGGTCTGGATCAATTGCGCTTACTGCTCTTGACACACATCTTGAAAAATCAAGAGGAAAGGGAAAGACGGCAATTTCGCCGGGAAGCTCCGCACGGGCAAATTTAACGCCATGGGGAGTGCCCGCAGTCATAAACAAAACGACATTGGGCAACCGTTTCCTCAGCTCTATCAGCGTGGGTATTGCGCCTGTCGCCTCTCCGACCGATACAGCATGGCACCAGATTCGCGGCCGCCCGGCAGGAATCTCGCGCTCGTCGTAAAACCCCAGCCTTCCCCTCCTAAATTCGCCGTCTTTTAATGATCTTCGCGAAAGGAAACCGACAACTTCAGATTCTACGCTCTTTAGAACCAAGCTGTATGCGGAACCGCAGAAATCCAGGACAAAACCTCCAATTCTTCAAAACCCTATCAGATCCCGTAAAGTTGCTGTTTACGGACTGTTCAAAAATTGTATAAAACCAATTCCCTCAACCGGCAGCATCACATTCTCTCCAAAAATCGTCAACGGATTGTTAAATTATATTGATAGAAAATTCAACATGTTAATAAACTTTTTGACAATCTTGGCGCCTCTTACTAATATTATGAACTTCTTTTATGAGTAAAAGAACAAAATAACAAAAATATCAAAATCGAGGGCGCCATGAAATTCCAGATGGAAAAGGCAAGCCTTGTCCAGGTCCTTCAAAAAATTCAGAGTGCTACTGAGAAAAAAACCACTATGCCCATCCTTAATAACTGCCTTATTTCGGCGGCTGAGGATGGAACGGTCGAGTTTTCGGCAACGGACCTGGAGCTGAGTCTTTGGACAAAAATGGGAGCTCAGGTAAGCGCCGAGGGTAAAACTACGACTTCGGCCAGAAAACTTCTGGAAATAGTCCGCGAAATACCCCAGGACAGGATATCATTTAGCCTGGACCCTCTGCGGGGCAGGCTGCTTGTGACAGCCGGACGCTCCCGATTCGAACTTTCTACCATTCCCGCTGAAGATTTTCCCAATATAAATTTTTACCAGGACTTACCTCTCACAGGCTGCGACGCTAACATCCTCAGGCGTGCGCTCCAAAAAACACTTTACAGCATCCCAATGGAAGAAGAAACATTTTCCGCTCCCGGTCTTCTGTGGCATTTTACCGAAGAAAACGAATTCAGGTTCGTGTCGTCCGACGGGCACAGGCTTTCATATTACGAAGTCCCGTCAGGGGCGTTCCCCGGGCTCGAATTGACGGGGGAGGTCATTGTGCCTCGAAAGGCGGTGCAGGAAATACATCGCCTGCTTGAAAAGGAGACCGAAACATCGATCGGAGTCGATGAAAGGTCGCTGGTGCTGCGAACTCCGACCACATTTTTGAGCACCCTTCTGCTCGACGTAGAGTTTCCAGAATACGAAATGATAATTCCGGCTGAAAGGCCATTTGGAATCTCAGTGGCAACCGACGTTCTCTATCCTGCCCTCAAGCGGGTTGCTCTGGTCACAGACCTCACGTACCGGCACGTCAAATTCAACATCAGTACTAATTCCCTGGAACTCGAATCCGGAAACCCGGAGCTCGGAAACGCCAACGACATCATAGACATCGACTATGAAGGTGAAGATTTCAGCGTAGCCTTCAACGTCAAATATGTTATGGATTGTATCTCAGTAATGGAAAGCTCGACGATCCGGTTTGAATGGGTAGACCAGGTCCACGGCGGAATTTTTCTTGCCCCTGAAGATCCGGGCTATTTTAGCCTTATTATGCCCATGGTCGTGTGAGGTGAGGTTCCCTTTCGAAGGGAGGTGGGAAATGCGATCTAAAACACTATGGATTGTGTTTTTAAGTGTTCTGATCGCCGGTTCATTTTTCTTTGGACACGATGCTTTTGCCAAAAAATTTGGCGGTGGCGGACTCGGTAGGATTCATGTGCCGTCCGGTCCTCCTTCGAGTCCAAAACCGGTTTTTCCTCCTTCAAGCGGCTACGGAAACACTGGGATTAAGCCGGAAACAGGTAAAAATCCCTCCGGATATGGAAATTCAGGAGTAATGAATCCGGGCGCCGTTTCGACACCGCCTTCAGGATACGGCAACTCGGCAACTCCTTCACAAGGGATGGCAGGGCCGGCCGGATTATCCCAGTCGAAAATGACGCCATTGCAGCAGCGGATGAACAGAAGTTTTTCGAAACAGGAAAGCGCCAAGGCATATGAAGATTACAGGGCGCAGCAGGCTAAATTTCAGATAAGCTCAAAGCCTGGCGCTTATAGGCCGTCCGCTGGCGAGACGACAACGATTAACACCGTTCAATCGAGGACCGGCTATGGCTCCGCGTCCGACTATTATTCGAGGCGAACGGTGTTCTATGATAACTATGGATGGTCTCCTCCCGTTTATGTTTACCGCAGCTTCAACAGCTTCGGCATCTGGGACGCCATGATGTTGTGGTTCATGTTGGACCACATCAATGATGCTCAATATGCCGCCATGTATTATAATCACAGAGATGATCCGGGAATGCAGCAATTCAGGAAAGAATTGGACAGGCTTTCGCAGGAAAATGAAGATTTGAAAGCGAAGGTGGCAAAGCTGGACGATTCGGCAAAATCGCTCGAGCAGCAGGGAGTAAAGCCTGATCCGGCCTACATGCCGCAGGATGCGGCCGGGGTAGCGCTGGCAGCGGACATTGCTACTCAAGGAAGTCCGAAATCGAGCGGCTTTCCATGGGCGTTGGTATTTGGAATCGGGGCCGTCGCCGTGGCCGTTATGCTCCTGCGACGGAAAAGATAATGGGGATTGTCTCCAAGATTTTGGCCAAGCAAGCCAGGCGTGCCGGCGACCGCATAAAGCACGTTTTTTCGGCCGCTCCTGAAAAGGAACCCGACTATCCTTTGGAACTTCGCCTTAACGCGGTGCTCAGATTCGATCCCACCGATTTCATTCTTTCCGCAGGCAATTTCAAGATCGACCTTCCGACCGGCGATGTCTCCGTCATGGCTGTCGGTGAATTTGCCTGCCTCGGGATCTCGTTCCATCGGTTCTATCTTGCAGACTTAAAGAATGCCGAATGGGTCCTTCAATCCGCTGAAGAGAAGCAGGACCTCGAATTGATTCTCTTTAGGACAATAGATGAAGTCTACCCCGATGACTGGGATTTTTGGTTGAACGATCGCACGGGTCTTATCGGGTACAAGGATTTCCACACGCCGGACCATGTCGAATATTACAGGGTCTATGCAAACCCCGGCCCCGGCTGGGTAAGTCCGATTGAGTTTCAGGAATCTATCAGGGGCGGCGGTGAGAATTTCTCCATAGGCCATGCCATGATGCTCTATAGCCGAAGAATTGCTTCGGCGGGAAATGATGAGTTGACAGAGTATCTCCTGGTTTCCAGGGAAGAAGATGAGGAAGGCGTATTGGTGCGTATAATGGCCGGCGTGCCGGTTAGCCCGATGTCGCTTACCGTCTTATGAAGAAAGTAATTTTCAGAGGAGCCTTCGATGAGTTTTTTGGGAAATCTGTTTAAGAAACATGCTGAAAACGCAGTTACCTCCGTTCAACAATTCCTGGTGACCATCGATCCGGAAACTGCTACCGAGGCGCAGATTGCCGAATTTTCGGACCAGTTGAAAAAGGCGAGTGAGGAATTGGCTAAAGCACGGGCTGAATATCAGAAAGATGAAACAGCAGCCGAAGAAATCGATGCGCTCTACCAGAAGCGATTGCAGGCGGCTGCGATTCTGGAGCAGCAGGCTGCTGATGCAGCGGACCAGACGCAGAAAGATTCCATATCGGCCAGTCTCGAAAAGCTCGTCACAATGCTTGAACAAATGAAACCGGACGTTGAGCGTGAAAGACAGGATGCCGACGATGCAAAACAGATGATGGACGAGCTTACGCAGTTTGTCGAAGAATCCGCGCAGACCCTCAAGGAAGCCCGAACCAAGCTCGAACATGCAAAGTCCGAAATGAGAAGAGCGGAGATGGAAGAGGAGAGGGCCGAAACAAGAGCCAGGACCGTCGAAGTTCTGGCAGGCATCAAAAAGGGCAGCGGGACGTTCAACGTGGCCCTTGACGCCATGCAGAAAAAGGCGGAAGAGAGCAGGATCAAAGCCGATGCGGCTACGACCAGGTCAAGACTTCTCACTCCTACCGATACGGAAAAGGAGGACGCGCATATATCGGCAGCGTTGGCGAAGGCTTCCGGAGAAGCCGCTCCTGCCGGGGCCAGCGTCTCGGAGAGGCTGGCGGCATTGAGAAAGAAATAGCCGGCGGGATATTTTCCGGCTTGCGGCAGCACCATCGGCGCTGCATTGAGATCTCCATATTAATGCCATACATTTAGAGAAGCAGTACCAGACTGCGTCCGCTGCGCTCTCTATGATCGTTAATCCCTTTGCGCGCCTAAGAGACGAGCCGTAGCGTGGTCGAGTCTCCCCCGGCAGCCCGCCTGCTTACCCTTCTTCTATCGTGAAAATTTCACCGTTATCAAAGCCTTGGCCAACGTGTGGTGATTCAGGTTAAAGCCCACCATGGCGGCAGTAGCATTGGCTTCGAGCGGCAGTTTGTCGGTATCGAGCGCATACACCGTAAAGATATAACGGTGGGGTTTGTGCCCCTGCGGGGGGCAAGCCCCGCCATAACCGGGCGAGCCAAAGTCGTTTTTGGCCTGGACACTCCCTGCCGGGGCCAATCCGGATGCCGGGTCACCTGCATTTTTTGGCAGCCCGGCTTGATCTGCAGGGATATTGAAGATTACCCAGTGCCACCAGCCGCTTCCAGTCGGGGCATCAGGGTCGTAGGCCGTTACGGCAAAGCTTTTTGTGCCTTTTGGGGCTCCTTGCCACTTCAACGCCGGCGAAATGTTGCCGCCCGTACAACCGAAGCCATTGAACACCTGCTCCATGTTGAGCCTGCCGCCCTCCTGCAGATCGGGACTCATCAACTCGAATCCCGCTGCGAAGCAGGCGCCCGCTGCGAAAGCACATATGGAAATGGCGATGATCGCATACTTTTTCATTGTGCCAATCCTGAATTGCATAGGTACGTAAACGGGCATCGGTCCACCTGATTTTCAGTCCGCCTGCCTCCTTATAAAAGTGGGAATGCTCAGGTCTTCGTCTTCGTGGCTGCGGCCGCCTCCGGTGATCATCTGAAGCAAGGTCCTCCGTCTGGGCGGCGCCTGCTGTGGTTCGAGTTCGGAATCGGGTTCGACTTCTTCCATTCCCTGAACCGGGTCATTTAATGACACTCTCTGCCGCACGCTCGGGGGTACCTGAAGAAGGTCGTAGTCGATTACGGGAACAATCCCATCGGGCCGCAGCCTTCTCAGAGGCCGAACCGCGGCCTGCGATTCGACGGTTTTTTTCTGGTCGATCTTTCCGATGCCGGTAGCAATCACGGTGACTCGTATCTCGTCTTCCATCTTCTCGTCTATCACCATGCCAAGAATTATGTTCGCCTCATCGGTCACTTCCTTTTGGATGATAGAGAGGGCTTCTTCAAATTCATGCATGCCGAGGTCGGGACCCGACGAAATATTGATAAGGGCGGCGCGTGCGCCATGAATTGAGATGTCTTCGAGAAGCGGGCTCGAAATCGCCTGCTGGACGGCCTGTGACGCCCTGTTTTCTCCGCGTCCGACGCCTGTGCCCATCAGTGCAAGACCCATTTCGCCCATCACGGTCTTCACGTCGTTGAAATCAACGTTTATGTAGCCCTGTTTTATTATCAGATCGGAGATGCCTTTTACGGCATAGAGCAGCACGTCGTCGGCGCGCTTAATCATTTCAAGAAACGTTGAGCGCTTGTCGGCGAGGCAAAGCAGGCGGTTGTTGGGGATCGTGATAAGGGTGTCCACCGTGTCCTGGAGGGCCTTTAAACCTTCCTCGGCGTGACGGATGCGCACTTTTCCCTCGACCATAAAAGGCTTTGTCACAACCGCAACAGTGAGGGCGCCGATATCCTTGCAAATCTGCGCCACGATCGGAGCGCCGCCTGTGCCTGTGCCGCCGCCCAACCCGGCAGTTATGAAAACCATGTCGCTTCCCGTGACTTCCTGGCGAATCTTGTCGATGTCCTCCTGGGTCGCTTTAGCGCCCATTTCGGGCTGCCCGCCTGCACCCAGGCCCTTTGTCAAGTTTGTTCCAAGTTGAATTTTCACCGGTGCGAGATTTCTCTCAAGCACCTGCCAGTCGGTATTGGCGGCGATAAAATGGACTCCCTCAAGCCCTGCATTTATCATGTTGTTGATAGCATTGCCGCCCCCGCCCCCTATTCCCAGAACGCTAATTCTGGCTTTGTTGGCTATTCCGGCCCGCTCCATCGTCATCTGTTCCATACCGCTCTTCCCCCTCTTTGTCGCTTTTCTTGCCATAATCTCTCCGCCTGAAAAGCTCTACTAATCCAGCCGGCCCCCCATGAAGCGAAACGCAAAAGCAAAAGGTCCTCTTTGTTGGCGAAACCCCTCAGTCCCTCGGTCACTGAGCTTTTCAATTCCTGATTTACCACTTTTGCCTTTGCCGCTCCGGCAGTTGCCTTCCCGATGAATCCTCCCTCCATCGTTCCCGGCTCTACCAGAAATCCCTCCACCACCGTCTAAACGTTTCAAATACAGAACCTAATTTCCCGTGCGAGTCCCGTACGGGCATCCCACCTCCATGATCTTTACCGTAAAGCAGAAGTCCGGCAGCCGTCGAATAGATCGGGTTCTTCACAACGTCGCCCAAACCGCCAAAATTGCACGGGACCCCGATTCTTACAGGCATGTCGAAAACCTTCTCCGCCAGCTCGCGAATGCCCGGCAGAAGCGACACCCCGCCAGTAAGCACAACGCCGGCGTGCAGGGATTCGATAAACCCCGACCGCACCAACTCCCATTCTATAATGTCGAGCATCTCCTTGGCCCGTGCCTCGATAATCTGGGTAAGAATCGATTGCTGGAGTTGGCGCGGCTTCTGGCCGCCCACCGATCCCACTTCGATGACTTCCTGCTGGTTTATAGCCTCAGCCAGCGCGCAGCCATACTTTTTCTTGATCTTTTCCGCCTCGTCCATCGCACACCGCAGCCCAACCGAGATGTCCGAGGTGATATGGGTTCCGCCCAGCCCGACAACGGTCGAATGTCGAATTGCGTTGTTCTGAAAAACGGCAATCTCGCTAGTCCCGCCTCCGATGTCTATGAGCGCCACTCCGAGCTGTTTTTCGTCAGCGTCCAATACCGCGCCGCTTGACGCCAGAGATTCCAATACTACGTCCTGGACCTGAAGACCGGCCCGCTCGCAGCATTTCACTATGTTTTGAACGGCACTCGTCATTGCGGTTATGATGTGAACTTTGGCCTCCAGCCGGACCCCCGCCATTCCGATCGGATGATGGATGCCGTCCTGGTCATCGACGATATATTGCTGGGGTAAGACGTGCAGTATCTGCCTGTCAAAGGGAAGGGCGATCGTCTTGGCGGCGTCCAGAACCCTTGCAACGTCCGACTGCGTGACCTCCCGGCTCTTTATTGCTATTACACCGTGACTGTTCAAGCTCTGGACATGGGTGCCGGCAACGCCTGCCAGGACCGAAGAGATTTCACATCCGGCCATTAGCTCGGCTTCTTCGACAGCTTTCTTTATGGAATTGACCGTCTGGTCTATATTTACTACGACCCCTCTCCTCAGTCCGGCTGACGGATAGGTCCCCACGCCCACAATATCCATCCCCTCCGCAGTAACTTCTCCAACCACGGCGCAGACTTTGGTGGTTCCCAGGTCGAGACCGACTATCAGTTCCTCTTTTTTTCCCATGTATCCTTGCAAGCTCCCTTGAAGCTGAAACACTGCGTGATTCTCACGCAACGCGAAAATCCGATCAGCCCGGCTGCTTTGAAAGTCCCTGAACCGGTCGATGGATCGGGAATTGCCCCTCCAGAAATGCCTTGCCCGGATAATCAAGATCGATTCCGGTCACGGAATCTGTCAAGCCATGCCCGTTGAGGGTACTTATCACTCTCCTCAGCTTTGTAAACTTCTGCTCGAAACCGTCCTGACCGATCGATATCGGTACGGCCCTTTCACCCATGATTATCGTGAATCCGTTTTCATCCCACCTGCATTCGCTTACAGTGCTCGCAGAAAGCCAACTCCGCGAGTTGCCCATAGCCGAGAGGACCCCCTTGATCTGGGCAAGGTTCCTTGCCGTAACCGAGTCTCCTTTGCTGGAACCCGGGCTGCAAAGCCCCGTTATGTACGGCAGCGCGCCCTTTTCATCCGGAGTTGCTTCGGCGAACAGGACACCGTCAAGGTCCATCAGCATATTCAGCTCACCGCAGTTGACAACAGCCGCAGGTTCGCGTTCAACCACCGTCAGATTCAAGCAACCGCGCAACTGCAACCCGACTTCGACTTCTTTTACCTCCGCGAGCTTTCTCAATGATTCGCTCACCTGTTCCGTATTTATGCTCAAGGTGCATTGGCCTCTCTTCAGACCCACAGCGTCTAGAATCCGGGAACGGTCAAGTTTCTTAGCCCCTGTGATTTCAATTTTTTCCAGCCTGAACCAGGGGGCGTATACCAGTCGGTGGTAAAGTCGTGAGAGAGCCGAACCAAGCAACACGATGAAACAGAACATAACAAAAACAGCCAAAAACCCACGAAAAGCGAAGAAAATACCCCTAATCTGCCCGAATATGCTGGCCTGATACTTGTTTTTTCTCTTTTTTTTGGGTTTTGTCATCGGGCCGGGTTTCTATAGAGTTGTCCGAGTATACGAATTTCTCGTTCCAAACGCACGCCAAAAGTTCCAAAAATTTCATTTTCTATTTTCCCAATCAACTCGATACTATCCTGCCGTCAGGAATCCCTGAGGCTTTTGAGAAGCCATTCGCCAACCTGCAAAATGTTGCCTGCCCCAAGCGTCATGACCACGTCTCCCGGTTGTACGATGGCCAGCAGTTTATCGAGCATTTCTTCAAGGGTCGGGCAGAAATGAAGATCGTGATGCCCATGGGCCGCTATTTCTTCGACGAGCTTACGGCCGGTGACCCCGGGAATGGGTTTTTCGCTCGCCGCATAGATTTCCGATATCAGCAGCGCGTCGCAGTGGTAAAAGCACCTCGAAAATTGTCCCAGGAGGGCTTGTGTACGGGTGTATCGGTGCGGCTGGAAAGCAACTATCCGGCGCCGGTCAGGATAGCAGCCGGCCAGGGTTTCCAGGACTGCCCTGATTTCCGTCGGATGGTGTCCGTAATCGTCGAGGACCAGTACTCCACCGGCTTCTCCCTTTATTTGAAACCGGCGCTGGACGCCTGTCATCGCACGCAGACCGGCCTGGATCGCAGGCCACTCTATTTCCAGTTCGCGTGCTACGGCAACCGCCGCCAGGGAATTGAGCACATTATGGCGGCCCGGGATTTGGATTTCCATTTCCCCCAGTTCGTCTCCGCAATGAAAAGCGCGAAACGAACTGCGAAGACCGCTGGTTCTCACTTGCCTCGCCTGGAAATCCGCCTGCGAAGAAAACCCGTAGGTTGCAAATCGCTTCTCGACGCGGGGCAATATCGCCTGGATGTTCTCATCTTCGAGGCAAAGAATCGCCTGCCCGTAAAAGGGGATTTTGTTTATAAACTGAAGGAAAGTGTCTCGTATATGCTCGATGTCCCGGTAGTAGTCCATATGCTCCAGGTCAATATTGGTGACCACGGCGATAGTGGGAGGCAGCAACAGAAAGGTGCCGTCGCTTTCATCGGCTTCCGCCACCATGAACTCGCCGCTCCCAAGCTTGGCGTTTGTACCCCACGCATTGAGTCTTCCACCGATGACGACGGTGGGGTCGAGACCGCCCTGCGCGAGAACAGTCGAAACCATTGATGTGGTGGTGGTTTTTCCATGCGCTCCCGCCACCAGCACGGAGTATTTGAGGCGCATCAGTTCTGCGAGCATCTCCGCGCGGCGGATAAGGGGAACTTTAGAGAGCTTTCGCGCCGCCTGCAATTCGGGGTTGTCCCCCGGAATAGCCGAAGAGACCACTACAACGTCGGCGCCCTTGAGGTGCAGAGGGTCGTGCCCGGAATAGATAATAGCGCCCAATCCCGCCAGGCGGTTGGTCAAATCCGAGACCTTCTGGTCAGAGCCGCTCACTTTGTAGCCGAGGTTAAGCAAAAGCTCGGCTATCCCGCTCATTCCTATTCCGCCGATTCCGATGAAATGTATGTGTTGATAACGTTTAAACATAATCCGTTTCATTCATCCGCAGGGCAGTCGCAGGATCCCGGCCTGCCGATTTCAGCCCTGATATTTGTCCGTTCGTTTTTCGCAACTCCTTGCAATGCTCATGAGCAGACCGACAGTCAGGCAGTTCGCTAGAAACGCGCTGCCGCCGTAAGAGATGAAAGGAAGAGGCAAACCTTTTGTCGGGACAAGCCCCAGTACGACTCCCATATTGAGCAGAGCCTGCAGGGAGACCAGCATGGTGAGGCCCAGCGCCAATATGCTGCCAAGAAGATCGGGAGCTTCTCTTGAAATTTGCAGGCCGGTGCGGAAGAGAAAAAAGAAAAGTACGCAGGTCAGCATAATGCCGGTAAACCCCAGTTCTTCTCCGATTACGGCAAAGATGAAATCCGTGTATGATTCCGGCAGATATAGGAGTTTTTGTTGTCCTGCGCCCAGCCCTTTTCCGAACAAACCTCCCGAGCCGACGGCTATCCATGCCTGAATGAGCTGATAACCCGAGTAGAGGGGGTCGAGCCAGGGATTTAGAAACGTCTCCCACCGGGTGCGCCGGTAAGGCACGAGGTAGACGAACTTGTAGATTCCCATGGCGGCAAAAGGGGCCATGACAAAGAAATAGCGGCACGGGACGCCGGCTGTCGCCAGCATGACGACCATGAGCACCACGAACATGAAAGTAGTCCCGAAGTCGGGCTGCTTAAGCAAAAGGGCGCTGAATACGGCGCATAGCACGATGAATGGCCAGAAGCTCACGCGCGATTCCTTGATGCGATCCTGCTTCTTGACCAGGGCATAGCTCAGGAATAAAACCCAGATCACTTTGCCGTACTCGGCAGGCTGTACGTGCATGCCGCTGAAGGCGAACCAGCGTCTGGCATTGTTGTATTTGGCTCCAACTCCGGGCAGCAGCACCAGGACCAGCAGCACAAACATACCCAGCAGGATGGGGCCGCAGTATTTCCCGAAGGAGCGGTAAGATGTGCGGCTGACCATATAGATGAGCGGAATCCCCAGCAGGATGCAAAAGAGCTGGCGCTTCAGGTAGTGGTTAGGGTCTGAGAATCGGGTCAGGGCTGGAATCGAGCTGGCGCTATAGATCATTATGAACCCGAAGGCCACAAGCAGAGACACTTCGACCCAGAGCTGGACCTCCAGCGGGAGAGGCTTCCACGAGAGGCGCTGCTTATCCTTCAAATCGAGCCCGTCTGCCCGTCCCGCAATGGCCTGAGGTGCGTCTGACGCCGCTCTAAACAATCGAATCTCCAAGTTCCGCCACCAATTTCTTAAAATGATCGCCTCGGTGCGCGTAGCTCTCATACCGGTCAAAAGAAGCACATGCGGGAGAGAGCAGGACAACGTCTCCGGGAGAAGCCAGGCCGACCGCGTCCTGGAAAGCTGATGCCAAGTCGGAATAAAGCCCGATCCGGACTTTTCCGGACAATTCGCCATAAATTCTCGGACCGGCTTCCCCAAATGCAAAAACCATTTTCCCGCGCGCGGTGAGCGGCTCAATCAATGGCTGATAAGCGCCGAGTTTGTCCCTGCCGCCAAGCAGGAGAAGCACGGGGCGGTCAAAGCCTTCAAGCGCCTTCACTGCCGCGCCGACGTTCGTTGCTTTGGAGTCGTCGTAGAAATCTATCCCTTTCCATCTGCCCACCCACTCGAGCCTGTGAGGAAAGCCGCCGAATTCTTCGATAGCCGCCTGGATGGGGCCGGGGCCGATTTCCATGCATGTGGCGGCCAGGCACGCGGCCATTATGTTTTCACGGTTATGCAAACCGGGCAGTCTGGTTCTTTCAAGACTAATCTCGAACTGCGCCCTTCCCGGAACGGACACCTTGACGGCGCCGTTCTCAACCACGGCGTTTGCTGCCGGATTCGATCCGCCAAATGTAAGAAGCTTGCCCGGCGCCCGCCCGATGCGTTCTCTGCAAACAGGATCGCCGCCGTTTATTATGGCGAAGTCGGAGTTTCTTTGCCGGCGGAAAAGCGAGAACTTGGAATCCGCGTAAGCTTTGAAACTTTCATACCGGTCCAGATGATCTTCGGTTATGTTGAGCAACACACCAACATCAGGGCGGAAGGTGGAAGCGCTGTCCAACTGAAAACTGCTCAGCTCGAGCACCATAACGTCTGCTTGTTCACCCGAAAGTATCCACTGGCTGAGGGGAGTTCCAATGTTGCCGCCGACAAAGGGACGCCTTCCCCCGATTTTAAGAATTTCACCGATAAGGGCGGTTGTGGTCGTCTTCCCATTGGTGCCGGTCACAGCGATCACCGGAAGGCTTATCTGCCGGCAGGACCATTCAAGTTCTCCCACTATCTCTATCCCGCGGCGCCGTGCTTCTTCCAGAGGTTCGATATCGAGCGGAACGCCAGGGCTTACGACTATACGGTCGGCTCCGAGAAAATCTTCCAGCCGATGCGACCCAAGGTGCAGGGAGCAACCGGCCTTCTCGATGCCGTCGAGCGCTCCTTGAAACTCCGAACGGGGGCGCAGATCCGTTGCGGTCACCACGGCCCCTCTGGTTAGCAGCAAAGCGCAGACGGCCAGACCCGATTTCCCGAGCCCGACAACCAGCGTCTTTTCGGAGGCCTCTTTACTCATTGTCGTTCAGTCCTCGATCCAGTGCTGTTATGGCCTCCACAACTTTTTCCATCTTCATCCCGCGCGAGCCTTTGACCAGAATCCACGCGTACTCGGGCGCCAACTGCCGCAACAAATCCGCTGCTTCGGAATGGTCGGCTGCGTGAAAGCAGACAGATTCATCCAGCCCGGCCGCCCGTGCTCCATTGACGATCTCAATGCCAAGGTTTCCAAGGGTGATAAGCACGCTGGGTCTTGCCGCGCCTATTTTCCTGCCCACTTCGAAGTGAAGAAGGGGGGCCTGCGGGCCGAGTTCGCGCATCTCTCCCAGGACCGCCACGAACGGACGGCCTGAGCGTGCGGAAAGGACCGCTTCCGCGGCGGCAATCATCGAACGTGGGTTGGCGTTGTAAGTATCGTCTACCAGAATTTGACCATTGCGGAGCCTGAGGCAATTCATCCGCTGAGGTGCAGGTTCGTAGCCGGCAAGCCCCGCCTCCACCTGCCCGGCCGAAGCCCCGCCTACCAGAGCCGCTGCAGTGGCGGCAAGCGCATTTTGCGCATAATGCGCGCCCATGGCCGGAAGCGACACGGGAATGTCAGCGCCGCCCGCTCTTATTCGAAAAAAGGTTTTCCCTTCACAGACCTCGATCGGAGAACACACCGACACATCGGCTTTTTCATTGCTCAAAGAGAAAGTTGTCTTCCGGGACTTTATCTCCTTTGCAAATTGGAACAGCATCGGGTCATCCAGATTGACGACTGCTACCGCGTTCGACTCCAGTGATTTCCAAAGCCTTCCTTTTTCTTCCATGATGCGCTCGACGGATCCAAGTCCCTGAAGGTGAGCCGGGTGAATGTTCGTGATGACCGCCACGGTCGGAGCGCCGATCTGAGCCAGCCGTTCCATTTCTCCGGGAACGTTTATTCCCATTTCCACCACGGCGACGCTGTGGCCTTCGTGAAGGCCGAGCAGCGTCAAAGGGAGGCCGATCAGGTTGTTGAAATTGCCCTTATTCTTGAGCACTTCCCGGTTTTGACCGAAAATGGCTGCGACCATGTCTTTTGTGCTCGTCTTGCCGTTGCTTCCCGAAACGGCAATCACCGGGATGTTGAACCTCATGCGGTGCCTGCGCGCCAATTCGCCCAGCGCGTAAAGGGTGTCGCCTACTTTGATGACGGCGGCCGGACAGTTCTGAGCAATCACCTGCGGCTCGGATACGATTACTGCGCTTGCGCCCTTTCTGACAGCATCCGCAACGAAGGCATGTCCATCGTGGTTTTCTCCCGGCAGCGCAATAAAACAGTCCCCCGGCGTGATTTCCCGAGTGTCCGTGGAAATCGCCCGGACCTGCGCTCCGGGATCGCCGGATAGAATCTCCCCGCCCGCAGCCTCAGCCAGCGCCTCTACCGTCCTGAACATCTTCTCTATCGCTCCGCTCACCCCTGTCGAAGTATTCACGCACTATACGCCTGTCGTCAAAGGCATATCTTCGGGTCCCCACGATCTGGTATGTTTCGTGTCCTTTTCCGCCGATAAAGAGAGTGTCTCCGGCACAGCTCATTGCCAAAGCGATTTCAATCGCCTTCCGCCGGTCGGATTCCCTGATGTAGCCCTTTGCGAAAGTCGGTTTTTCATCGGGCTCAAATCTTGGGATGCCCACCCTTTTCACTCCAGCCTCGATCTCGTCGAGGATATCGTCTGGAGGTTCCGATCTGGGATTGTCACTCGTGATGATTACCACATCAGCCAACTCCGCGGCAATCCTGCCCATCACCGGGCGTTTCCCCCTGTCGCGGTCTCCGCCGCAGCCGAACACGGCGATCAGCCTTTTTTCGGTGACCTCACGAACACAGGCGAGAGCCTTTTCCATCGCATCCGGCGTGTGAGCGTAATCGACAACCACCTGAAAGCCGTACCCCTCGGGGATCGTAACCCGCTCGAGCCGGCCGTCGACCTGCTGCAACATCCGGATGCCCTCTTCGACAGCCTTTGGCTCGATATCGAGTGAAACGGCCGCCGATATCGCAGCCAGTATGTTATAAAGGTTCAATCTGCCCATGAGGGGAGAATCGACGTCGATCAGTCCGATCGGCGTATGGACTTTGGCGGCGATCCCCTCGGGGCCGAACCGGGCATCTTTTGCATAAACGCGGTCAGCGGCTTTCTCCTCACCGCCTGCTAAGGCGCCTGAGAAGCGAATAATCCTCGCAGCGTAACCGCCTCTTGCAATTATTCTTCTACCGTAACCATCATCCTCATTGACCACAGCGACAGAGCGATGCGGGTCGAGATAAGAAGTAAAAAGTTTTTCCTTGGCTGAGAAATACTCCTCCATGGTCGAATGAAAATCAAGATGGTCCTGCGACAGATTCGTGAAAACCGCCGTCCTGAACTCGCATCCGGCGATCCTGCCGAGCGCGAGGGCATGAGATGAAACTTCCATGACGACGTGGGAGACCCCGTCAAGGAGCATGCGGTTGAAGAGTCTCTGGATGTCCAGAGATTCGGGAGTGGTCATCGGGGCGGGAATTTTTTTACCGGTCCACCGGTAGGCAAGGGTCCCGAGAACCCCCGGACACGATCCGGCGGCGCGAAGAATGCTCTCGATAAGCAGGGAGGTTGTGGTCTTACCATTGGTTCCCGTAATGCCGATGAGATCCAGCTTGGAGGCCGGGTTATCGTAGAAAAGCGCAGATATTGCGGCAAGCGCGGCACGGGAGTCCCCGACCCTCACAAAGCTCTTCGAAAAACCGGCCGGCATCTCGGTCTGAGCCACTATTGAAACAGCCCCGCGCAGTACCGCATCGTTAATAAAATTGTGCCCGTCGGTATGTTGTCCCGGTAGACAGACGAAAAGGCTTCCTTCTTCGGCTTGCCTGCTGTCATAGCACAGACTGGAAACCGGAACGTCTAACTCACCGCCTGCTTCGAGAATTTGCAGACCTTGTGTGAGCTCTCTTAGATTCTTCATGGCAATTGGACTAGTAAAATCCGGCTCCCCGCTCGTCGAGCTTCAGCGAGTACTCACCAGGCGTCGCTTCGCCGGGAGGAGCTTTGAGGGTTGACTGAATTTGTCTTGAAACGATCGGTACGGCCCCGGAGTTCTTTGTCGAAGCCGACTTCCCGGAGGCCGATTTCTGAGCGGATTTGACGCCCGGCTTTTCGACCGCTGCTTTCTTGTCGCCCGTGGTCTGGTTTGAGGCATTTGACGCCTCAGCCGTGCGGATGCCGGGAGTTGGTGCGGAATTTGGTTGAGAAGGCATTACGCCCAGGTAGGGCAGGGCTTTTGCGGCAATCTCCCGAAATACCGGCGCCGCCACCACTCCCCCATAGATGGCCGATTGAGGTTCGTGGACTACTACCGTAATTACAAGTTTCGGGTTCTCAGCGGGAATGAACCCGGTAAAGACGGAGGTATACTTGTTCGAAGCGTAACGCTTCGTCGCCTTGTCCATTACTTGCGCCGTTCCAGTCTTTCCCGCCGCTGTATAACCGTCGGGCGCCACGTGGGCCGCTGTACCGCCTTCCTGAGTTACCAATTCCATCATAGCACGAACCTGCTCAGCCGTCTTCTTTGAAATCACCTTTCTCATTTTGATGGACTGGAATTGCTTGATCGATCTCCCCTGACCGTCGAGAATATTGCTCGCGATGAGCGGCTGGCCGAATTCTCCGCCGCAGGCTATCACTGCAATGGCATTGGAAAGCTGAAGGCTGGTTACTCCAATGCTTTGCCCAAAACCGGTCACGGCGAGGTCTATTGGTCTCCAGTGCTTTTGCGGCCTCACAAGCCCTTTGAATTCTCCCGGCAAGTCTATCCCGCTGATCGACCCGAAGCCAAAGTCGTGAATGTAGCGGGCATATCTCTCAGCGCCCACATGGAGTGCAATTTTTGCGGCGCCTATATTGCTCGAATACTTTATCACCTCCTGCATTGTCAGCCACCCATGACCGTGAACGTCTTTTATGCAATGGCCCGCTAAGACGCACTTGCCTCCTTCGCAATTTACCCTGTCATGTTCCTTAACCAGATTCTGATCGAGAGCCGCGCTCATAAGGAACACCTTGAACGTCGACCCGGGCTCGAAGGCGTCCGAAATCGCGTGGTCTCGCCCCAGTTCCTCTTTCGGGTCCTTCTTTTCCGGGATGATGTTCGGATCGAAAAACGGCCAGCTCGCCATGGCGAGAACTTCCCGCGTTGCGACATCCATGACTACAACTTCCGCCGACCTGGCCCTGTATTTTTGAACCGTCTTCTCCAGTTCGCTCTCTGCAATGTATTGAATGAAAGTGTCCAAGGTGAGTTTTACCCCGCAACTTTCAGCAGGGTCGGGCGGCGCCTCCGCATTGAGCCACAAAGGCTTGCGGCCACCGTCCCTGAACTGGCATACGGGGATAGGCCTGCCCCGCAAAACTTCATCAAAAGACTTTTCGACGCCTTCGATTCCGGAGCCGTCAATATTGACAAACCCTACGATCTGCCCCCCCACCTGCCGGTAAGGATAAAACCGTTTGTATTCGTTGGTAAGATTAAGACCGGGAGCTTTCAGTTTCTCGATTTCGGAGGCCTGTTGATCGGTGAGTTGACGTTTTATCCAGACGAAGTGACTTGAAGAGGTAAGCTTTTTTTCAAGCAGGCCGGCCGGTTCGTTGAGTATTCGACTTAACAGGACGGCGGTCGAAGCCGGGTTTTCGACCTGGCCGCCAAAAGCGTAAAGCGAACGCTGCGGGACCGAGTAAGACAAAACTCGGCCTTGCCTGTCATATATGGTGCCTCTGTAAGCCGGAACGGTGAATTTGGTGTTCAAACAAGCGTTGGCGCGGTCCACCCAAAATGAATGTTCGATCACCTGAAGACGAAAGGCCTTGATCGCAACGGCGCATAAGCCAGCAATCACGATAAAGTGAAAAAGCGTGCGGCATGACCAGTATCGGGAGTTTAAAGATTTCCGCTGCTCGTGCATTTGCGTCTTTCCTCCCGAACTAATAGGCGGCCGATCGGTTCGGCGCGATACGGAGATGGGGCGTCAGTCGCCGGCAACACTCCCGACCTTCGATCTCCGACGGACTTTCTCGCTCCCTGTCTATCCGCTGTCTAACGCATCACCATTTTCTGATCGGCCCTTGGCGGCGCCAGGCCGAACTGGTTGCGGCCAATCTCCTCCAATCGTTGCGGATCTCGAAATCGAGACCACTCAATGGTCAATTTCCTCTGCACGTTACTGAGCAATTCGCTTTCCTCATAGGCCTTAGAGAGCTGATAGCCGTTTTGAATCTGTTGAACGTATAGCCAGACGTAAAAAATCGCGCAAATGACGAAAATGGTGCACAAAAGGATTGAGGACGCGAACCATGCCCAAATGCGCACAGACGACGGCGCCTTTTGCTGAAAACCCGGGTCGCCTTCCAACTTGATGCTGAAAGCCGGAACGCTTTCTCTAGCATTCTTCATGTGTCGCCATTCCGGTAGAGAGCACCGTCAAAAATCCCATTCCGGAGTCCCATGGCCGGGGCCGGCGGAATCGAAGTCGTGCGCAAATCCGTGCCCGATTGACCTGCAGTACGTACTTGTTCCGGGCCCCCGCCTGGCCGGGTAAACGGGTCGAGGCTCGCAGTGATCCGCCAGGTCCCGCCTCAAAAGGAAATGCGTTGAGGAGCAGCCGTTTCTCAAAAATCTTCTGTTTGGGACATTTGCCTGCATGGTGTCATCCTTTGCTAAGCTGAAGTCTCCGGTGAATCTGTCTAACTCCGAAGAAAGTCTCCGGACGGCCCCCCGGTCGTCCGGAGATTCCTCCTCTTTCCCTTCCCCGAAACCAAAATCACTACTGCCCCTATCGGTGAGCCGTGAATCGCCATCTGTTTGCCCAAACGATGGGTCACGGTTCACCCATCACCGATCACCGTTTCTCAATCGCCCTGAGCTTTGCGCTGCGCGCCCGCGGGTTGCGCTCGACCTCATCCGGCGAAGGCCGGAGAGCCTTTCTGGTAAGCAGCCGAACCAGCGGTCTGCCTTCACATTCGCACGCAACGCGCTCGCTTGGACAACGGCACGACCTGGACCAGTTTCTGAACGTCTCCTTTACTATCCTGTCCTCAAGCGAGTGAAAGGAAACTGCACAAAGCCTTCCTCCCTGTTTAAGAACCTCCAGCGCTCGGGGCAGGAAACGTTCCAAAGAATCGATCTCCCGGTTGACCGCTATCCGGAGGGCCTGAAAAGTCCTGGTGGCCGGATGAATCCGATGTGAATCCCTCGTCTCGGGGACAATTCCCCGTATCAGTGCGGCAAGTTCCACAGTGCTCTCAATGCGGCTCTTTCGCCTTGCCGCGACTATCGTGCGTGCAATCCTCCTCGAGAGCCTCTCCTCGCCGTATCGGTAGATCAGGTCGGCAAGATCCCTTTCGGACAGAGTGTTGACGAGGTCTGCAGCCTTTTGGGGCAGGTCGCGATTCATTCTCATGTCAAGCGGACCTTCTTTCATAAAACTGAACCCCCGCTGCGCGTCCTCAATCTGAAAGCTCGAAACGCCCAAATCTACGACGATCCCGTCGACCTCCCGGATGCCGTGTTCGCCAATAACTAGGCGTATGGAGGCAAAGTCGGCTTTTTCCAGGATAAGTCTTTCTCCATAACTACCCAGCCTCTCGTGCACACGCTCTATCGCTTCCCCGTCCCAGTCCATCCCGAGCACGACCCCGTCTGGCGCGCTTTCTTCCAGGATAGACCGGGCATATCCACCCGCTCCGACCGTACCGTCAACGTAAATGCCGCCCGGTTTGCAATCGAGAAGTTCGATCACCGGTCCGAGCATGACCGGAATGTGCCGAGTCTCACCAGGGCTGTCTTCCATACTAAAGCCCTGAAGTTGCGATGGTTTCCATTATCTTCGGTTCGTTCTCACTGTCGCGGGCGGCCTGGATCTCATAGGCAGCCTTGCTCCAGATCTCAAAGGTCGAAAGCATCCCGACCAGGATCACTTCCTGGTCAAGATGGGCGTCTTCACGAAGCATGGGCGGAATCAGTATTCGCCCCTGCGCGTCGAACTCGCACACCTCAGCGCCCGAAATGAAGCGCCTCACAAAAGAGCGGTGAGCAGGATTAAACTGGGAAAGATTATCTGTCTTGGCTTCCATTTCGTCCCACTTCTCAGGCGGATAGGCGACCAGACATTCCTCTTGCCTGGAAAGAACCAGGGCGTCGGAGTAATGTTTTTGCAAGACCTCCCTGAATTTTGCGGGTATCCGCAGGCGTCCCTTGGCATCTAGCTTTGCCGATGAACGACCCCTGAATTTGGGAGTATTAAGTATTCCCACTTATCGCCCTTTCTGCCCACATTTCTCCACTTACGGACGTTTCTTATGCTTCCAAAAAGGGTTTGTCAAGCTCTTTTTGACCCTCCCGCCCCGGGCCCGGTAAAATAATATTTGGGAGCTGTCTAACCTGCCATAATTCAAAGATTAATGTTCGAAGATTGCTTTCTTGAGTGTCGCTTTTTATGCTAAATTCTGCTCGGGCGCCGGAATGCCCTGAACAGGGTATTTCACATGCCCGAAAAGCCTCTGCTCGAACCCGAATGGCCTTCCTACCATGGAGCAGGGGCTTTTTAACTGGAACGCCGGAAGGCCGAAAGATGATGGAGGAGTGATGAACCCGGATGAAGAGAGAATCCTGAAAGTCGCCAAGGAAGTGCTGGTTAAATTCATTGAGATGGGAACCGTGTCGCCCGCTAATTTCGACGAGAAATTCCGCAGTGTATACTGGACCATAAAGGATACGATAGTCAGCGCCCGGCTGGCTGACGTGGAGGTTCCAAGGGCTACGGAAGATGCGACATGAAACAGCGGTGAGCTTTTGAATTTGCAAATCACCGGTTAGTCTTGAGAATATTCTTTCGTGCTGAGCTTGGCGAGGAGGTTAGCGTATGGTATATGAGAGCGGGGAATCGGACATGGCCCTTGAGGTCCGACAGAGCTTGATTAAAGTAGTGAAACCTCGATTTGGGCTAGGGCTCTCTCCGTCTATTACTGTGAGGTTTCGAGCCGACTGAGTCTCTAATGCACTGTTTCCAACTCCGATTAGCCCGGTTGCCCGGCATAGCTGTCCGGCCGCTACAACCTGCGTGTATCCGTGAACAAACTCTTTGTAATTTAGTATCGTTAGCGCCTGCTTGGAGCGGGTTCATAAGAGGTTTATCCTGAGTGGGGAGGTAAAAGTATGAAAGTTGTATCTTTGCTGGGAAGCCCGAGAGAGAAGGCCAACAGTTCCATTATCGCCGAGCGCTTCTGCGCCGAGGCAAAAAAGTCCGGAGCGGAGATAAAGACCTTCAGACTCAACGATCTCCAGTATCGCGGCTGCCAGGGATGCATGGCCTGCAAGACGAAACTCGACAGGTGCGCTCTAAAAGACGATCTCACAGAAGTCCTGGAAGCGGTCCGCGAGACGGATATACTGGTTCTGGCGTCTCCCGTCTACTTCTGGGACGTTTCAGCACAAATGAAAACCTTTCTCGACAGGACGTTCTCCTTCCTCGTACCGGATTTTATGACCAATCCACAAAAGTCTCGTCTGGAGTCAGGGAAAAAGTTGGCTTTTATTCTTAGTCAGAATAATCCCGACAGAAATTCTTTTACCAATATTTTTGAAAAGTTCGACTATTTCTTCCGGGGCTATGGCTTTACCGATACACGCCTTATAAGGGCGTTTGGAGCTGCCGCACCCGGAGATGTGGAAGGGCAGCGGGACGTGATGGACCTGGCGGCAAAGACCGCACAAGAGCTGTGCTCCGGCAATAAATAAAAACATCGTAGTAAGCTGGCAAGGTCAGGCACAATATGGCGGCGACAGGTTCTCTCTAACATGCCGCCTGGAGTGCCGGCGATTTTTTATAGATTACGGGCGGATCCCGAAAAGGATAAAAGAATAGATGGAGAGAACGCTTTCGATCATAAAACCGGATGGAGTTGCAAAAGGTGTGGCCGGAGAAGTCATCAGGCGTATGGAGCAAGCCGGCATAAAAATCTGCGCCATGAAAATGCTTCGGCTTTCCCGAGAACGGGCCGGGATGTTTTACGCGGTCCACAGAGAGAAGCCTTTTTACGCTTCGCTTCTTGAATTTATGACATCCGGTCCTGTCATCGCCATGGTGCTCGAGGCCCAAGATGTCATCAGGAAAAACCGCGAACTGATGGGGGCCACGAATCCCAAAGACGCCCTGCCGGGTACCATCAGACGAGATTTTGCGAGCGACGTAGAAAAGAACATCGTACACGGTTCCGACGGCCCTGAGACGGCTGCTCAGGAAATAAAGTTTTTTTTCAGTGATCTAGAAATTCAGCAATAGAGCTATACCGGAAACACTTTGAAACAAGAGAGGTTTGATAATGAGAATGCATAGCAGGACACGGAGATCGGCATCTGCGGTCGTAATTATGGTGTTCCTCTTTGGAGTCTGCGGCTGCGCTTCAACCCCCAACACTGTGCAACAGACCAGTACCGTTCAGCCTAGGGAGGGTTCTTATACGCCCGGGCAGCCGCCTGAAGGTTCGCAGGCGGTCGTAAGTTTTCCTTACATCCCGACGCCCAGCAGCATCGACCTTTGCGGCGAGCAGGTTCCTCTCGACAGGCAGGACGTATATGAACGCTTCGACAGGGAATTTACTCTGGTAGTCTATAATCATGCCCAGGTCTATCTCTGGCTCAAGAGGATGGAACGTTATTTCCCGGTCATCGAGGAGAGGCTCCGCACCAACAATTTGCCGGACGATTTGAAGTACGTGACCATTGTGGAAAGTGACCTGCTCCCGGGTGCTTGCTCGCCCAAAGGGGCTGCCGGGCCGTGGCAGTTTATGCCGGTCACGGGGGCTGCCTACGGGTTGGAGCAGAGAGGGTCGGTCGATAAGCGGTATGATTTCGAAAGATCTACAGACAGTGCATTCCTTTTGCTGAGCGACCTCTACAAAAAGTATCACAGTTGGGCTATGGCGATAGCTGCTTATAATTGCGGCGACAAACGCATTCTGGACGGATTCCGCATCCAGGGCGTTCGAAGCTACTACGATCTGCGGCTCCCGCATGAAACCGAGCGCTATGTATTTCGAATTCTCGCCGTCAAGGCGGTCTTGAGTAATCCTAACCAATACGGGTACGATCTGCCCAAAGGATGGGGGTACCACGAATTGACGGGCGACCGGGTCAGCGTGTCGCTCAACAAGCCTGTGCCGATTCAGACGATAGCTTCTGCGGCAGGCACTACCTATCGCGAAATCAAGCGTTTGAACCCAATTTTCCGGTCGGACGACATTCCTGCGGGCAATCATGAAATCAAATTGCCGCTGGGAACGGGCAAGACGTTCGAACTGAACTTCGGGGCGGCAAACCCTGCGCCTATCAGGCTTGCCGGCATCGAGGGCCCGATAACGGCGCAGGAAAATGATTTGGCCCAGCCCGGCGCTTCGGCCGAGTCCCATGTGTATGCGCCGGCTGCGCAGTGTCAGACGGCGCCGGCCGCGCGGCCATCGAGGGTGGCTTCCGTAAAGAAGAAACATCATACTGCTGCCGCGGAACCTCACAAGGCGAAACGGAAATCCAGGTCGCTGAACGCGGAGTCGCATGCCAAACAGAAGACAAAGCGTGAATACGCAAGGTCTTCGGAGGTAAAGCAGCAGGCAAAATTGACCAAGACAGGAACGAAAGAAGCAAGAAAGAAGAGAATGTAAAGGGCAGCGGAAGCCGGGGGGGCGAAGACAAAGGGTAGAAGCTTTTTTTCGGTCTCCGTCCTCGCGTAGAGTGTTTTCTTTTGTGTCGCGCCTTTATCGCCTGATATGAGGTGAGCAGGATGAGAAGAACCGGGTTGCTTTATGACGAAAGGTTCGCGCTCCACAAAACCGGGCCTGGGTATCCGGAATCTCCCGATAGGCTGACGGCGGTCCTGAGCGGCCTCAAAAATCCCGGGCTTCTGGATAAACTCATCCCTGTTCCGGCCACTGCCGCCAAATTGAAATGGATTGAAAAAGTCCATTCGCCAAAATACATCCTCGGATTTGAAGAAGCCTGCATGCTCGACCTCGGCGAACTGGGGTCCGCTGACAACCAAATCTGCCCGCAGACTTACGATGTCGCCCTTCTCGCCGTGGGCGGCATCCTCAATGCCTGCGACATGTTGATGGAGGGCAAGATAGATAACGCCTTCTGCGCAGTGCGCCCGCCGGGTCACCATGCCGAGATGAGGGAAGCCCTCGGCTTTTGCTTTTTCAACAACATAGCGATAGCAGCCCGTTATCTTCAACTCCAGTGGAACATCCGGAGGGTCGGCATCGTCGATTTCGACGTCCATCACGGCAACGGAACCCAGCACACGTTTGAGGATGACCCTGATGTCTTTTTCTATTCGATTCACGAACATCCCTCCTTTGCATACCCTGGCACCGGCCGCGAATTCGAGAAGGGTTCCGGGCCAGGGCTGGGAACGACTCTTAATTCGACCATTCTGCCCGGGCAGGGCGATGATGAATACAGACTCAAGATAATACGAGACTTGGTCCCGGCCTTCGACGAGTTCAAGCCGGAGGTGATCCTTGTTTCTGCGGGCTTTGACGCGCATGCTGAAGATGATATGTCCGATGTAAGGCTTTCAACCGAGGGTTTTTCCTGGATAATGGAGGTGATTTGCCGATTGGCTGACAAGCATTCCGGCGGACGTCTCATTTCAGTCCTCGAAGGTGGATATTCGATGGCGCTGCTTCCGGAGCTAATCGAAAATCATGTGCGAATACTTTTGGACCTGTAAGGCTTCAGGCTCAGTCGGAAAGGAGGGGATATGTTCATTGACAAATCTATGACAAGGGACGTTGTGACTGTCGGTCCCGAAACTTCAATAGTGACCGCGCAGACACTTATGGCGCAAAACGGCATAAGGCACCTGCCCGTCGTTGTCGACGATGACATCCTTGTGGGCATTGTCACCGACCGGGATATAAGGAGCGCCGCGCCTTCAACCCTTCTTGCGGAAGCCGAAAAAGCGGCCGGTGAAAGGCAGCTTGCTTCAATGAAGGTCAAAGATATCATGACCGCCAACCCTGTAACCGTCTCTCCCACCCATACGCTTGAAGACGCGCTGTTGATGATGCAGAACTTCAAAGTAGGCGCATTCCCGGTCGTCGATGAGAACAATAAGCTCAAGGGGATAATATCGGTGCGGGACCTGATGCGTGCGTTTGCTCAGGTGCTCGGCTTGGGAGAACCCGGCGCGCTGATCGGCATCATTGTCGAAAACAGGCTCGGTCAAATGAAAAGAATTGTCGACGCCATAACGGAGACCGGCGTTTCGTTTGGCAGCATCCTGGTGGCGCGCGTATGGGAGGAAGGCAAAAGGGCCGTTTTCCCTTATCTTCTCACCAACAACATCGCAAAAGTGAAAAATCATTTGCGGAAGGAAGGTTTCACTTTACTCGACCCGATGGAATGGTATTTGGACCGGGTGCCGAAAAAGAACTGAGGATCGAGCAAAGTTCGATTGTTTTCCTTACTACGCCGCCTGCGATATAAGCTCAGGCTCTTCGTGAAAAATGGGGCCGATCAGGGTTCTAAGATCGAAGTTTCTGAAAATGCGCTGTCCGTCAACATCTACAATCCGCAAGATATCCGATCTCTTATGATCCCCATCGTTACCGGATAATGTTGCCTGTACCGGCTTCTCACCAAAGTCCCGGGAACTTCGAACGCGATAAATCTGTTGATGCCTTTCCTTTCCTACCCCATGAAATCAAGAATTGGAATATGTTTCGCGCAAGTGCGTCAGATAGTATAAAGTAAAGAAGAACCATGTCGGGGCAGGAATTTACAGGAGGAGGAGCAAATGCGATTGATATTGTCCGTTTTATTCCTGGGATCACTTTTGGTTTCTTCCACTGCAGTGTCGGCCGCTGAAGGCGAAGAGGTGTTTGCAAGGCTCAAATGCGGCATGTGCCACAAACCTGACAAGAAAGCCGCCGCCGTCTCGCTGAAGGAAATCGATAAAGTCTATTCTGATAAGGACATCCTGGTCAAATTCTTCAAAGGCGGGATGAAGCCGCTAATTGAGAGCGATAACTGGGGAATGATGCGTGCCCAGCTCGAAAAGATAAAGGGTCTTCCCGACGACGAGAAGGAGGCGCTTGCAGACTATATTTTGAGCTTCAAGAAAGAGTGAGGCCCGAAATAATAAATTTCATCGGCAACTTCCGGCGTCAGGGATTGAATATTTCTTTTAAAGTAGTTGACCGATTCAGCCGATGACTCAATTAGGACTATAACTTAAGGAGCAGGCTATGGATATCGTTATAGGAGAACCGGTCAAAATCGGCCTCGCCGCCCAGTACAGACCAGAGGGGGAAGCGTCTTCGGTTGAGGCTAGGCTTCTGGAAATCAGGGATAGAAAGGAAGGCGCTAATGCGGGGATTATGTCCGGGCGCATTATCACGCTTCTTGTGCCGGATGGACAAAAGATTCCGCGCGGCGTCGAATCCGGGGAGTATCGCATTTACCTGAAATTCGTCCACAAAAGACAGACAAGGTTCCAATAGCCTGACAAATGCTGCTCCCTCATGAGAATTAAAAAATAAAAAAGGTTAAAGTATGGACATTTCCAGTTCCAGCTTTTGACCTTTTACTTCCTCAACTTGCCCTCGATGAACTTCTTGAATTTTTGCTATTAAAATGTATTGTGTCCTCGTTAGCAAAATAAGTCAAAAGTGAGAAGCAAAAGGTTGGAGTCCTTCAACTTTTCACTTTTTGTTTTTATACTCTTGCTTTAGCCTGAGGGAGCCTGTCGCGGTGAAAAGAATTGGCGCTGTTGAGAGAAATACAAAGGAAACCCAAATTTCGGCACAGATTGCGCTCGATGGGACAGGCAAGACCGAGCTCAATACCGGTGTCCCGTTTCTCGACCATATGTTAACGCTTTTCGCCGTTCATGGACTGTTCGACCTGAAGGTTTCGGCGAGTGGCGACCTTAAAGTGGACGCCCACCACACCGTCGAAGATATCGGCATCTGCCTCGGTTTGGCTCTTTCCAAAGCCCTGGGCGATCGGAAAGGCATCGTCCGTTACGGACAGTTCACTATCCCGATGGACGAAGCGCTGGCTTCGGTCAGCCTGGACCTGTCCAACCGGCCGTTCTTGGTTTTCGATACTCCACCAATGGCGGATCGAACCGGGGAATTTGAAACCGAGCTTGCCCCTGAATTCTTCAGGGCCTTTTGTCAGAACGGCGGAGTGACTCTGCACGTACGGATTCTATACGGCGCCAACACGCATCACATGATCGAGGCCGCTTTCAAGGCATTTGCACGAGCGCTGAGCATGGCGGTTTCATTCGATCCCCGCCGCGGCGGAATACCTTCATCCAAGGGGACGCTTTAGCCATCGTTTACTGATGTGGCGCCACCTTTATCACTTTCGTATCGTTCAACCCTTGTATTTTCATCTGTTCCAGAAGCGTATACGCTTTAGTCTGCGGGACCGGACCTGTTGTTACAAAATAGCCGTAGCTGTGTGCAGCCGTGTGGATCTCACCCTTGTAGCCCTTTGCCGACAAATCGTTCAGAAGCGCTTGGGCTTGAGCCTTGTCGGTGAAAACAGATCCGATCTGAACCGCATACTCCACCGTTTTGGACGGAGGGGACTGGCCTTCAGCTTTGGCTTTCGGATTGGCCGGTCCTTTTTGCGGCGCGGTCACAGCGGCCTCAGATGTGGTAACGTTCTTCGAAAATATCTCTTTTGGGGCCGGTTCCGCAATAGGCTTCGCCGTTTGGACTTTTTCCGGCGCAGATGCTTTGACTTGCATCGGCGTTTCTGCGACGGGCGGCCTCGGAACAGTGGCTGGACTCGGTTCGACGGGTTGTGGAGCGGGCTGGACCTCCCGCGGCTTCATGATCCCGGGCGTAATCGTTGCTTCGTCCGGCCCGGTTTCGACAGACCTGAGCGGTTCGGGGGGGCTTACAGTAGCCGGTTGTTCGGGCTGCTTTGGCAGCTCTTTTGTAATCGCTCCCTTTTCGGGCACCGGCCTCTTGTTGGCATCGTCGCCGTTTTGTCTCACAAGATAGGGCGTTATGATTACCAGGAAAATGAGGCTAGCTGCTGCGATGAGCAAATACCTGAGGTGCGGAGATCCCCCGCCCCAGCCCTTCCGGAGACTTCTGTGCAAAACGAGCTTCTTTTGCATCGTTGTCCTCCTGATTACTTACACCGTTTTATGGCTCTTTCGAACCCCGGAAGCGCCCCTTCGATTGTCGAATCGTCGACACAGTAGGCGATCCGGATGTGGCCCGGTCCTGAAAATCCGCTTCCAGGCACGCAGAGTATGTTTTCCTCCTGGAGGAGTCTGGTGAACTGGACATCGTCGTGAAGCGGACTCTTCGGGAAAAGGTAGAAAGCTCCGCGGGGCGCCGTTAATTGGTAACCGAACCTCGACAGAGCATCGACAAGCCGGTCCCTTTTGTCTTTGTAGATATTCACGTCTACGCAGATTCCCTGCAGTTCCACCACGAGTCGCTGCATGAGGGCCGGTGCGTTGACGAACCCCAGAATTCGGTTGGCCAGAGTGAGTGCATCCATTATCTTGCCCCCCTCTTCGGCAGTGGGACTCAAAGCTACAAAGCCAATGCGTTCGCCCGGCAGCGAAAGGTCCTTGGAATACGAGCTTGCGATAAGCGAATTCGGGTAATGTTCGAAGACGCACGGGACGCTGCAGTCATCGTAGACGATCTTCCGGTAAGGTTCATCGGACACCAGGTAAATCACATGGCCGAACTCGCTGCTTTTCGCCTGGAGAATCTTCCCCAGCCGAGCGATGGACTCTTCAGTATACACCTGACCGGTCGGGTTGTTCGGAGAATTTATAAGTAGAACTTTCGTGCTTGGGCCGATCCCATCTTGTATTCTATCCAGGTCGAGATTGAAGTCAGGCAGGGTGGGCACGGTCTTGAGGACCCCGCCGTGGTTGTCCGCGTAGAAGTGGTATTCTACGAAACAGGGAGCAGGACATAGCACCTCGTCACCCGGATTGAGCAGCGCCTTTAAAATGATATTGAGGCCGCCTGCCGCCCCGCATGTTACGACTACCTGCTCTTGCGCCATCGAAACGCAGAATTCCCGGCAAAAATAGGCCGACATGGCCGAGCGGGTGGAAAGAAGGCCTGCGTTGGGCATGTATGCGTGCACGCCGGGATCTTCATTTTTGGCCAGTTCGATTAATTTTTCGCGGACTATGTCAGGAGGCGGAACGTTCGGGTTGCCCAGGCTGAAATCGAAGACTTTATCCTCGCCGTGGATTTTTTTCAGGCGCGCGCCCTCTTCGAACATCTTGCGAATCCACGAAGATTCTTCTATGGACCGTCTCATCTTTTCGGCAATCGCCATACCAGTTCGAAACCCCCTATGTGAAAGAAATTATAACCGATCTTGCGCTGAGCGTGTTAAAGCCACTATAAGAGAGATTTGCGCTTCGATGCAAGCATTGTATCCGAGGACGGAGGAGAGGCAACGGAAAAAACGGCCGACAAGGGGGAGGGGGGGCGAGGACAGAAAAAATATCCTTGCTCGTTCGTCCTCTGCCTTCCGGTATCCGCCAGATATTTCTCTTGCCTTCCTTATCAATTTATGTAAATCATATCTATTGGAATTTCATGCAAATTGCCATGTTTGGGGAATGAACGCCGACTGTTGGGAATCCAAATTTCCTTGACGAGTTTTTATGCGTGAGCTATTTGTCCAGGCTTCCCATTTATGCATAACAGGCCGTTGGAAGATGATTTCGCCTTTGAGGCAGGTCGCGCCCACCCTATACGTGGCCTCCCTCAATTTCCATCAGGGGAAAATATGACAGGCAAAGCGGCTGATAATGGTACGGTCGGTTCGATCCTGGTAGTCGGCGGAGGTATAGCCGGCATGCAGGCGGCGGCCCTTTGTTCAGGTCTCATCAGGCAAAAAATCTGATTCTAGAGAAGGAAACCGGGAATGTACAAGATCCTCGAAAAACAAGTTCTCAGTGATGTCACAAAACTAATGGTGGTGGAAGCACCCCAAGTTGCCCCAAAGGCTCGGGCAGGCCAGTTTGTTATCGTGCTCATGCACGACAGAGGCGAACGTATCCCGCTAACCATCGCCGACTATGACAAAGAGGCCGGCACTCTCACCCTTATCTTCCAGGAAGTCGGCAAATCCACAATGGAAATGGGAACGATGAAGGTTGGGGACTCGTTCAAAGCCATTGTCGGCCCGCTCGGCCACCCGACTGAGATCGAGAATTTCGGCAAGGTGGTTTGCGTCGGCGGTGGGGTAGGGATTGCACCTATCTATCCGATCACACGTGAACTCAAGAATGCTGGAAACTACGTTATTTCAATTATCGGCGCCCGGACGAAAGACCTCCTCCTATGGGAGGACAAAATGCGTGCCGTCTCCGATGAGCTCATTGTAACCACAGACGATGGATCTTACGGACGCAAGGACCTGGTCACGGTGCCCCTCAAGGAAATTCTTGAAACCCAAAAGGGACAGATTGCCAAAATATGGGCCATCGGCCCGGCTATTATGATGAAGTTTGTCGCAGCCACAACCAAACCGTTCAACGTGCCGACAATCGTCAGCCTGAACACCATCATGGTGGATGGCACGGGGATGTGCGGAGGCTGCCGGGTGCTGATGGATGACGGGGCTCGCTTCGTTTGCGTAGACGGGCCGGAGTTTGACGCGCACAGGGTCGATTGGGACCTCCTGCTGTCAAGAATGGCCTTTTACCGTTCCGAGGAGCAACAGGCAGTCGAGCGCTGGCGGAAGGATCACGAGTGTAATCTGGAACGTGCGGTTGCAGAAGGAGTAAAATAGATGGCTGAATTGACGAAAAAAGAACGAATGCAGATCCACCGCCAGGATATGCCGACGCAGACGGCTGAAGATAGGGTCCAAAACTTTAACGAAGTGGCCCTTGGTTTCACTCTGGAGCTTGCCAGGCTAGAGGCGGAGCGGTGCCTTCAGTGCAAGGAACCGAAGTGTATGGAAGGCTGCCCGGTCGAGGTTACGATCCCGGCGTTCGTGGAAGCAGTGCGCGAAGGCGACATGGCCAAAGCCGTCAGAATCATGAAGGATAAGAATAACCTCCCGGCGATTTGCGGCAGAGTCTGTCCTCAGGAAGTGCAATGTGAATCGCGCTGCATTCTGGGCAAGAAAGGCGAGCCGGTAGCCATCGGACGCATTGAGCGCTATGTGGGCGATTTCGAGCTCGCAAACAACACTTGCGAGGTGACCAGGGGACCTTCGACCGGGAAGAAGGTTGCCGTTGTCGGTTCCGGACCCGCCGGACTCACCTGTGCTGTCGACCTGGCACGCATGGGACATGACGTAAAAATCTTTGAATCGCTGCATACGCCGGGTGGCGTGCTCGTCTACGGCATCCCCGAATTTCGGCTCCCCAAAGCGGTAATCCGGTCCGAAATCGAAACGGCGGCGAAGGCGCTCGGCATTGAGATACTCTCCGATTACGTCATAGGAAGCACTCTCACCATCGCCGAACTGGCGGCTCAATACGATGCGATCTTTCTGGGTACAGGCGCCGGCCTTCCAATGTTCATGAGGATTCCGGGAATCAATCTGAATGGAGTGATGTCCTCCAATGAATTTCTCACCCGTGTCAACCTCATGCGAGGCTATCAGTTCCCGGATTTTGATACTCCCGTCAAGGTAGGCAGGAAAGTGGCCGTAATCGGCGCCGGGAACGTAGCGATGGATTCGGCCCGTTGTGCTCTTCGCTTGCAGTCCTTACGCAACGGGTCCAAGGGCGTCCAATCCGGCGATGAAGTCCATATCGTCTACCGCCGCTCACCCGCGGAGGTCCCTGCAAGACGCGAGGAAGTTCATCATGCCGAGGAAGAAGGCGTCATTTTCGATTTCCTTACCAATCCTACTGAAATCATCGGGAACGACAAAGGTGCGGTGATTGCAATGCGTTGTATCCGAATGGAATTGGGGGAGCCCGATCAGTCCGGCCGCCGCAGCCCGGTTCCTATCAAGGGGTCCGAATTCGAAATGGCGGTCGATCAGGTGATCATGGCCCTGGGGACGAATCCGAACCCGTTGGTCTTCATGAACGCCGAAGGGCTCCAACGTTCCAAGTATGGCACGGTTATAGCCGACCAGGACTCCGGACGCACCACTATGAAGGGTGTCTGGGCAGGAGGCGACGTCGTGACCGGCGCTGCAACAGTCATCAGCGCAATGGGAGCGGGCAAGCGAGCAGCGGCGGATATGGACCGTTATCTTAAAGGCGAATCACTGTGGTAGTTTTATAAGTGTATTCCAGGCGCCCGGTCAGGAGACAGAGTCCAGGATAGTGTCTCCAGAGGCTGAAGCTGCCTGCGCGTATGAAAATTGAGTTATTGTCCTAGAGCCGGGATAGATTGGTAGCCCCCCGGCTCTTTTTTTTTGCTGCGACTTATCGACTCGGTCACCCCCCACCCTTTCTTATCCGGCAGGGAATGTTTTTCAGGTTCGGCGTTCCAAATTCTTTTCCCAGCTTTTCGATGGAGGTAAGCATATTGAAATTGGATTTTCGCCAATCGAACTGCTCCGCCGCGTCTCCTTCCGGAAACCACCACCCCAAGTCTGCGCAAATAATTCGGGGATGGACAATATCGGTAATGTGGGCCGTCTGGGTGATTGCGCCGTATTTAGTCTCGATGATGACCTCGTCGCCCTCGCTCAAGCCCTGAGCCGCCGCGAGGTCAGGGTGAATCTCCACGACCGGGCGCGGCCGTTTTTCCCTGAGGCGGTCAACCCACCGGTAGGATGAGAGTAAAAAGTAGCGGCTCTTGGCGCTGATAAGGATGAGCGGGTATTCGGGATCATCTTCTTCGGGCAGTGAGGTGAATTCGGGAAAATCTTTGAGCTTGAATTTTGCGGCGGTGCTCAGCTTCAGTTCCACTTTGCCCGTGGGCGTGCGAAACCCCTTTTCCCGGCCAAGCTGAAAACGGTCGGGGCCTTTGAGAATTCCCTTCTCCGCGAATTCGGAAAAGGTTATCCCCGAAGGTTTCAGCACCTCTTCGAGAAATTCTTCAAAGTCTTCGTGCCAATATTCGGAGGGAGAGATTCGCCTGCCCAGGTCGTTCATGATCCTCATGTCGGGCCGGCATTCTTCCGGCGGTTCGACCAGTTTCGGCCTGGCGAGTATCATTCCGTGCCCTATGCCGTAATGACCTATATCGTTCATCTCGAACTGATGGGCGACCGGAAAGACGATATCGGCAAGAGAGGCCGTGGGCGTCATAAAGATCTCCGAAACGGCTACGAAATCTAAGTCCATAAAGGCTTTATACGTCACTTTGCTGTCGGCCCAGGCCACGAGAGGGTTGGTGCACATGCCGAAGTATCCCCTTACCGGATAGGGTATCCCTTCGAGCACAGCCTTGCGGAAATATGCGGACGGCACGGTCATGAGTCTCGGTATGACGTTATGAAAGGATCCTAACATCGTCTGCCGTTTGTCCGGAATAAGGTCGGCCCGCACGAATTCGGCTAACCCCACGATCTTCGGGTCGTGAGCGTTGACGTTGCCTCCCGGGACTTCCAGGTTTCCGCAGATCGCCATTAGGCAGACCAGGGCCCGGGCGGCATCGAAAACGTGTACGTCATGTTCGATGGCGTTGCCCCACTGCAGGGCGGCCGGTTTTGCTTCGGCATACATACGTGCGGCTCTGCGGATGAGGTCGGGCGCTACCCAGGTGATCTCGGACACCTTTTCCGGGGTATACTGTTCCACATGGCGGGCGAGATCTTCGAACCCGTAAGTGTGCTTTTCGACAAAATCCTTATCGAAAAGAGATTCGGCGATGATGACGTTTAGAAAACCGAGGGCGAGCGCATGTGCCGTCCCCGGCCTTAGTTGAAGCCATAGGTCGGCCTTTTCGGCCAGATCGATCCTTCGCGGGTCTACGACGATCAGCCGGGCGTTTCTCTTGAGCTGTTCCAGGACAAGACTCGCTATCTGCCCCTCCTCGTTTGTTGAAGTGAGGTTGCTTGCCCAGGCAAGAATGAGTTGAGTCGGATTGTGGAAATCCGCGACCGGGTAGAATCCGCACGTGTGTACGCCGGTAAGCTCTCGAGGCATGTGGCAAACGTCGTGGGTGATAACCACGTTTGGCGAACCGAAGACGTTGGCCAGCCTTATCAGTACGAAATGTTCGAGCCCCTTGGGCATGCCGGCGCCGAAGGCGACCGCCCGTGCGCCGTATTGTTCCTTTATCCGGAGCAGGTTTTCCGCCGTTTCGTCTAGAGCCTCATCCCAGGTGATGCGCTTCCACTTACCTTCGCCGCGCCTGCCTGCCCGTTTGAGCGGGTAGCGGAGCCGATCCGGATGGGTGAGGCGGTCGGCGGAGACCCTGCCCTTGTAGCAGGTGTACCCCCTGTTCAAATACCCCTGTGGATCTCCCTTAACCTGCTCGATCCGGTTGCCCTTCACGCCAACCAGCAGTGCGCATCCACCATGGTCCATCCGCGCACAGTGCGTTTTCTCCCATCGTATATCTTCATCTGCCATGGCGGTCGGCTTCCTTTCGGGTCGAAACGAGTTTCAATCGTAGCGGTGTTTTCCACCGATACTGCCTGTGCTTCGAGCACCTGGAGTGTTCATTGCGTGCTTTCGACAGGTTTTCCTAGTTTTGCCTCACCAATCGTTCGCAGTCAAGAACAACCGTGATGGTCACGGACTCTTCACCGTCTGCTGGCAGTGCTGGTGGACGCCGCCGCCCGCATTTTTCGCTTTTCGCTCCCCCCACATTGATTTAATATTATTATTCGCCCGTTGCCGCCCTGACAAGCCTGCGCTATCTGGGCGAGTTCGATAGCTCACGTCATAATGAGGGTGTGAATTTTGCGCCGATGAGAATAAGAGTTGGAATACTGGCCAAGCTTTTTGCCTGGTATCTTTTAGCATGTCTTATATTCTACGGGACCATCCTTTCTCTTTTCGTCCACATCAAGGAACTCGGTAGAATCTCCGAAGATATCGCCAACCGGAACTACAGGATTTCCACAGCCTCCAAGAAGATGATCGACACACTCTGGTGGATGGCCGAAAATCAAAAAAAATACGACCTTCTCAAAAAAGAAGAGTATAAGCAGTACTTTGCAGAAGGTCAGAGAGAATATGAGTCCAATTTGTTCGAAATCCTGTGGCTCGGTGCAGGCGGCGGCGCTGAAAATCCCTGGGAAGGTCTTTGGCGGGAATACCAGGAAAACTCGGCATCGGTGAAGGAACAGGCCGACGCCGAGCATCCGGATGTTCCGTGGCTTAAAGAAGAGCTGATAAACGAGTGGGTGGAAAAAATTCAGAAGGCCAGGGCCGCCAACGAACAACAGATCGAAAGCATGGTCAAAAGGCTCGAAGGCGAGGGTCGGATAGCGGTGGAGTGGGGTGTGGTTGGTGTTTCGGCATCCCTTGTGATCGGTCTTTTCGGGGTCATTGGCTTGAGCCTGGGGATGATCCGTCCGCTCCACGAACTCAGGCGCGGGATTAAGTCCGTGTCTCGATCGGGGGTTACTGCTCCAATTCGCATCCATTCCAACGACGAATTCGGAGAGCTTGCGGGCGCCTTCAACGATATGGCAACGCGCATTACCGAAGAAGAGCGCATGAGGTCGGATTTTATTTCCATGCTTAGCCATGAAATCCGAACGCCTCTTACCTCAATCCGTGAATCCGTTAATTTGATCGCTGAAGAAGTCATGGGCGCCATAAATGAGAAGCAGAGGCGGTTCCTGCTGATAGCAAGCACTGAATTGGAACGGATTACCACTCTGCTGAACCATCTTATGCAGATATCCCGCCTCGAGGCAGGGGCGGTCGAAATTCATTTGCGCGCAATGGACCTTGGCGAGTTCGTTCAGGGAGCAATATCACGGTTGATCCCCGTAGCGGAAGCAAAGGATATTTCAATTCGTTCTCAAATCGCCTCCGGAATAGCTCCCCAATTTTTTGGCGACCCGGACAATTTGCAGCAGGTTTTGCTCAATCTGCTCGGAAATGCTATAAAGTTCTCGCCTTACGGGAGTGAAATTCTGGTTTCGGTGAGAAAAGAAGATTCTGCAAAGGCCCCTTTCCTGATGTTCTCGGTTACCGACACAGGTCCGGGAATTCCCGATGCCGAGCAAAGCCTTGTTTTTCACAAGTACTACAGGGCATCCGGTGTTCGCGACGAAGTTGACGGGGTGGGTCTGGGCCTTAGCATTTCCAAGCATATTGTCGAGGCCCACGGCGGTGAAATCGGCGTTTCCAGCGTGCCGGGCGAAGGCAGCACTTTCAGCTTCACACTTCCTTTGCGGAAAGAGTGAATACTATGGTCCTGAGCGTGCGGGTTAAGTGTAGATTTTTTGCTCTCCTGTTTGCCTTCTTCCTGATTGCTTATGCGCCGTTTGTATCTCTATTCGCTGCGGAATCGACTCAGGCGGAGTCCATTCGTCGCTCCGTCGAGCAGGAAACCCTGCAAAATGCGATGAGCGCTTTCACTGCCCGGGACTACATGAGTGCGAAAATAGGCTTCGAGATGTTGAGCGAAAGTGCGCAGGACCCCGAAACCGCCTGTCAGGCCCTCTTTGGACTTGCATCGGTCAAGCTGGTCCTCGCCAAAACGCCCGAGGAGTATCAGGACGCAGTGTCGGTCTGGAAGAAATGGAGCGCTCAGGTCGATTCCTTCGAAAAGTGCGCGGACCCGAGAATGATAACGCCCTTTCTGCTCCGGTTCCAGCCTCCCTTCTGCGGGCCCGCCTCTGGTTTGTCCGACGGCGGCAGACCGTTCCAGGCGGCGGCAAAGGGCCGAAAGACGGCTAAAGAAGCTGAGTCCAAAGGGGTTGGGCCGGCCAAGGAGATGGAGACTCTGCGGGCGAAACTGGAATTGCGTGAACGTGAAATCCGGCGGCTGCGGCATCAGCTTGAATCCCTGGAGGAAATACATCGCAAATACCAGGAGAAGAAGCAGGAAGCTGCTCCTTA
>Ga0326728_10004944_pt1 | contig 38563 bp, 36 predicted proteins | sample MB3enrmetagenome_FD_207602 | JGI IMG/M metagenome (GOLD analysis project Ga0326728, IMG submission 207602) | Lab enriched peat soil microbial communities from McLean, Ithaca, NY, United States - MB31MN | ecosystem: Environmental > Terrestrial > Soil > Wetlands > Peat | place: USA: New York... | reverse complement strand
TCCCCGAATGGCTCGCCCAGCTTCCACTCCCCTTCGGGACTTTTGCCTCCCTAAGGATCAAAGCGTTCCACTGGCCGGTCACCCGGCGGCCCGCCTTCCGATTCCGCCCGATCTCCGTTCGCTCCCCCCAGCCTTCAAACTAGTAAACTAGACTTTCTGGCTGCGGATCACCGTTCCCGGTCCGCTACGTTTCCGGAGGCTTGCTGTTCCTCAAACCTCTTGGAACCTTCATCAATATGAACCAGGATGCGGAATCGGTCAATCGTTATTTGCGGCAAAAACGAGTTTTTCCTCAAAATATTTCTATCGTGTTTCGTTCAAGTTACGGGCTGAACTTGTGTATCGCGCGTGGATAAAACATGCGCGCGGCAAGTTGGTTTTGCGGGTCCGGCGCGCGCGCATCTATCGCACGGCGGCTTCGCCGATCTGCATGACGGCATCGCGCGCGGGGCCGCTGCTCGAGTCGGAAACCTGGACCAGCAGGATGCGGATCAGGTCGTTGTGAGGATCGATCCAGCCTTCGGTGCCGAACGCGCCGCCGTGTCCGAAAGTGCCGGGCGAGTGCAGCATTAGTGTTCCTTCCGGCTTGTCGACGATTTCGAACGTCAGGCCGTAGCCGGTGCCGCCCATCCAGCCGGATGGCTCCACGGGAGGCGTGAAGACGCGCGTCATGGTGTCGATGGTCTGGCGGGAGAGATAGCGGTGGCCCTTGTATTCACCGCCGGAGAGCAGCATCTGGTAGAATTTCACCAGGTCGCCGGCGGTGGAGTAGAGGCCGTACTCGGGCCCGGGATAGCGCGCGCCGGCGCGATACTTGGCTGGATCTCCGGCGAGAATCTCATCGCCCGCGCGCACCAGTTTCCCCCCGGCGTGCTTGTAGACGAGAGCGATGCGGTCGCACTTCTCGGGCGGCGCAACAAAAAATGTGTCGCTCATCCCGAGCGGTTTCAGAATGCGGCTCTCGATATAGTGGATGTAATCCTCGCCGCTGACCTTTTCGATAATGCGGCCCAGCGTGGCGATTCCCATGTTGCTGTAGCGCCAGCGCGTGCCGGGTTCGAACTGCAAATGGCGGGTCGCATAGAAGCGCACCGCTTCTTCCAGGGGCACTCGCATGGTGCGCAGTTGGTCGCTCAGCTCGCCGTCGGGATTCTCGCCCAAGCCGGAGGTGTGACACATCAACTGCCAGACCGTGGGTGGGCGCGCGGGCGGATGCGTGGTGAGGTTGCCGTTGGGCAATCGCTCTTCCACCACCTGGCCGTGGAATTCGGGAAGGTAGTCTTCAATCGGGCCCTTGAGCTCAAGCTTCCCTTCCTCGACCAGCATCATGGCGCCCACGCCGGTGAACTGCTTGGTCATCGACATGATCTGGAAAACGGAATCCGTGGTCATGGGCTTGCCGCTCTCGATGTCGCGCCAGCCCACGGCGTCGAGAGACGCGATTTCGCCGTGCCGCGCCACCAGCGCGACGGCGCCCGGAATGGTCTGGTTGTCCACCAGCTCCCGCAGGCGAACGGGGATCAACTTCAGGCGGTCGGCATCCAGACCGGTTGCGGGGGCCTGCGGCCTCACCGGCAACGCGGCCAGCAGAATCAAGGCGAGCGGAAAAAGTCTGCGCATGGAGGATGAGTGTAGCAGAAGGCAGGAAAAAGAAGACAGGAGTCAGGAGTCAGAAAAACAGGATTGTGGCAGCGTGTTGTCGCCAGCGGCTCCCGGCCTCTCGACTTCCGCGACTCCTGTCTCCTAACTTCTGACTCCTGTCTCCCTTCTTCTAATGCGTCATCGCATAGACGATGTTGTTGACGCCGAGACGAATGGCAAGGTCGGCGAATCTGGCTGGATAGTGCGGGTCGTCGGCCCACTCCCAAGCGTCGCCGATATCGGAGTTATAAGAGATCGCGACCATGATGCGGCCCTGGCCGTCATAGATGGCGCGCCAGTGGGCGCCGCGGCTGGACGGACCGTTGTTGGATTTGTATCCCGCGCGCAAGTGGGCCTCGCCGGGCACCTGGGACCGCTGGTCGAGATCGTAGACGGTGTGAAAAACTGCGTCATCGTCGGCGATCTCGCGGATGGGAAACTCGGGCAGCGCTTTGCGGATGCGCGATTCGAACTCGGCCCATTCGGCGTCGCCGTGGAAATCGTCGGCCATGAAGAAACCGCCGCGCAGCAGATACTCGCGCAACTCCTGCCCCTGCCGGTCGGTGAGGCCCCACTCGCCCACCTGCACGGCATAGAGCCACGGCCAATCATAGGCATCGCCTTCATCCAGATTCACCGGCTGCTCGACGGAGCGGACGTGGATACGGGTGAGGCGGCGCACGGCGAGCGAAAAATGGCGGTCGGCGCGCGGAAAATCCTGGGTCCAAAGCGACACGCCGGCGTGCCAGTCCAGGTCGCGGTAGCGGTAACCGTTCAGCGGGCCGGGCGGATACATCAGGCGCGCGAAAGCCCACTCGGTTTTTTCCCGGTAGTCGGCCGGCAACGGGACGTCGCCGATCGAATACTCTACGCCGTCGAATTGGCGGAACGGGTGCTGGAACGCGAACACCGCGGACAGGCCGATGGCGCCGCACGCGAACCACTTGAGCAGCTTGCCAGAGCGCATCCGGCCCCTCTTTGGTTTGAGGATAGCAGAGGCGGGACGCGTCGGGTTTATAGAGTAGCTATTGCCGGTCTACAGGCCCTTGGCGGCCAAGAACGCGATGAGGTCGACCACGCGGCAGGAGTAACCCCACTCATTGTCGTACCAGCTCACCACTTTCAACAGGTTCCCGTCGAGCACCTTGGTCATCTGCCCGTCCACGATGGAGCTGTTCGAATTGTGCAGCATGTCGGTGGAAACCACGGGATCGTCGGTGTAAGCCAGGATGCCTTTCAGTTCGTGCGCGGCGGCGTGCTGGAACGCGGCATTCACTTCCTCGGCGGTCGCATTCTTGGCCAGCAGCGCAACCAGGTCAACCACCGAAACGTCCGGCGTGGGAACGCGCATCGAGTAGCCGTCCAGCTTGCCCTTGAGCTCCGGCATCACCAGGCCGATGGCTTTCGCCGCGCCAGTGGTGGTGGGAATCATGTTCAACGCGGCGGCTCGCGCGCGGCGCAGATCCTTGTGCGGGAAATCGAGCACGTTCTGGTCGTTGGTGTAGCTGTGGATGGTGGTCATCGACCCCTTCAGGATGCCGAACTTCTCGTGCAGCACCTTCGCCACCGGCGCCAGACAGTTGGTGGTGCAACTGGCATTGGAAATGATCTTGTGCTTGGCCGGATCGTAGGCCGCATCGTTGACGCCCAGCACGATGGTGATGTCTTCGTTCTTGGCCGGCGCCGAAATGATGACCTTTTTCACCGGACCGCGCAGGTGCTTGGAGGCATCCTTGGCATCGGTAAACCGGCCGGTGGATTCGACCACGATCTGCGCGCCCACCGAGGCCCAATCGAGCTCGGCCGGATCCTTGGTGGCGAAAACCTTGATCGGCTTACCACCGACGAAAATGATCTCGCCATCCACCTTCACTTCTTCGTGCAGCGTTCCGAGCACGGAATCGTATTTCAGTAAGTGCGCAAGAGTTTTCGTATCGGTGAGATCGTTCACTGCCACGAATTCGATATCGCCGCGGTGCATGCTCGCGCGGACGATATTCCGGCCGATACGACCGAATCCATTAATGCCGACTTTGACTGCCATGGTTGTTCTCCTGTGAAATGTTAAGGGATTGGATTGAACACAAAAGGATATCAGGATGCAGAATCGCAGGCAACCGGCTTATGGAGAAGCTAAACTCCGAAATTGTGGGACAGACCACCGCCTTCCGTGGTCTGTCGTATCCCGCTCAAGCTCGACACATTGACCGGCGACAAAGATCGGCCGCTGGTCCCACCTCGCTACAATCGAAAGGAAGAGGACTCGCCCGCATGACAACCGGCACCTTTGAATCCATTCGTTGGCAAGTGGAGGGCGCGACAGCCATCGTCACGCTGAATCGTCCCGAGCGCCGCAACGCCCTCTCCCTGGGCCTGATGCTGGAACTGGAGGCCTGCCTGGAGGAAATCGGAGGCAACCGCGAGATCCGCGCCGTGATCCTGGGAGCGGCCGGTGCGGTGTTCTCGGCGGGCCACGATCTGAGCGAAATGACCGGCCGCGGCATCGACGAATACCGCCGCATCTTCGACGTCTGCACCGCGCTCATGACGAAGATTCAATCCATCCCGCAGCCGGTGATCGCCGCGGTGCAAGGCATCGCCACCGCCGCCGGTTGCCAGTTGGTGGCCACCTGCGACCTCGCCATCGCCGCCGAAACGGCCGCATTTGGAACGCCCGGCGTGAAGATCGGCCTTTTCTGCACCACGCCGATGGTGGCGCTGACCCGCGCCATCGGCCGCAAGCGCGCGCTGGAGATGCTGCTCACCGGTCAAATGGTGGATGCCCGAAGCGCCGCCGATTGGGGCCTCGTCAATCGCGTGGTTCCGGCCGCCGAGCTCGAAACCGAATCGCGCAAGCTGGCGGCGAAAGTGGCCGAAGCGAGCTCACTCGTGGTCGCTCTCGGTAAGCAGGCGTTCTATCGGCAGATCGATCTCGAGCAATCCCAAGCTTACGCTTACGCCAAAGAAACGATGTCGAGGAACGCGCTGGCCGCGGACGCGCAGGAGGGCATCTCCGCATTTCTGGCCAAGCGTCCACCCTGCTGGACGGGTAAGTGAACCGGCGGTTGGCAGGCGATAGCATCCTGCCAACCGGTCGCCTTCACAGCGGGCGGACAAAGTTCGCACAGCCGCATGCATTAACGCCTCATAACATTAACTTCGTTTCAGAACCCGCAACGTCATCCCCCGCGGCGCGTTTGACCCTGTAGGAGGCAAGAGCAAAATGAAACGGAAACTTTTGGCGGCAGCATTCTTGGTGGCAGGATCGTTGTTCACCGGTTGCGCCGGGAGCGCCGCGGTGATTGTGGCACCACCGCCGCCGCGATACGGTGTGATCGGTGTAGCCCCCGGCCCCGGCTTCGTCTGGACCGAAGGATTCTGGGATCTGCGTGGCGGCGCGTGGGTCTGGGCTCCCGGCCGCTGGATGCGGCCGCCGCGTCCGCACGCCGTGTGGGTGGCTCCCGCGTGGCGCCACGAAGGCGCTCACTGGCGTTATTACCGCGGCCGCTGGCGCTAGCGCCGGCCGGTAGGACAGCCCATCGCCTTTGGTGGTCTGTCATGCTTCGCCAAATCGCGAGACTTGATAGACGACAAAAACCGATCGTCTGTCCTACCGCGCTACGCTGTCGCCTGCCGGGCGCTCAAGCGCGTTTTGCGAATGCGCAGGTACACGATCCGCACCAGCGCCAGCACCGGCACCGAAAGGAAGGTCCCCGCAATGCCGGCGATCTCCGCGCCGGCGAAGACGCCGAACAGCACCAGCAGCGGATGCAGTTGGACGCCTCTACCCATCAGGTGCGGCGAGATCACGTAGTCCTGCACCACGCGGAAGACAGCCATAAACGCAATTACGGGCCACAAACTCACGCCCGCCAGGCCGGCGACAACCACGATCAGGACGATCGAGGCGACCGGTCCCAACATGGGAATGAACTCCAGCAGGCCGCCCGCGGCGGCCAGCAGAATCGCGTACGGCATTCGCATCACCGAGAAGAAAATGGCATACGCCGCGAACGCCGCCGCCGAAAGCAGGAGCAGCGCCCGCATGTAGTGCGCCAGCAGCAGGTTCACGTCGGAGATCACGTCGTCGAGCAGCGCGCGGCGCGGGCCCTCCTCCAACAGGTCGAGAACGTGCCCGCGCATGGTCGGCGCGTCCTTCAGGAAGAAAAACGCGAGGACGGGGATGATCACTACGTAGATGAGGTTGCTGGCTACGCTCAGAATTTGCAGCCCGTACTGTGGCAGCTCGGAGATCAGGCTGCTCGACCGCGCCGCCACTTCGGAGCGGACCCTTTCCACGATCTGCGCCTGCAACGAATGGTCGCTGGGCAGCGGTTGCTGCCAGTTCGCCGCCATGGCGGGAAACCTCCGGGCCAGCACCGAGGCTTCTTCCACCACGCGCACGCCGATCAGATATCCGAGCCCGCCCACGATCGCCACCACGATCACAAACGCCACAGCCAGGGCCGCCGTTCGGGTGCGGCGCGCCGGAAAAATGCGGTCGAGCAGGTTCACCAGCGGCGCAAGCACATAGGCAAACAACAGAGCCAGCGTGAAAACGAATAGGGTCTTGCGCGCCAGATAAACGACGTACAGCAGCAACAGCACAAGCGCCGCGGTCCACGTGGAGCGGGCGGCGCGCTGGTCAAAGCCGAGCATATCGCGGACTAGCCTGGAGGATTATGCTAGCACGCTTGGTAGGGCACGCTTTAGCTTGCTAATGCCCGCTTACGGACGGGTTGTTTTTTCACTGCGTCTAACGGCATGCGACATCGGGTCTTCGAGCATACAATCATTTTGTGCAGGTCAAGACATCCATCACCGCGCGCCTCGAAAGAGAGGCTCGCGACCGCAGAGACATCGAGATCATCGAACTGAACGCCGAGAGCCTGCATCGCGAGGCCATGGATGCCTCGTGCGCAAACCAGGATTCGCCAATTAAGCTCCATGCCTGAGTTTGACGCAGTCCTTTTCGATTTCGACGGCGTGCTGGCCGACACCGAGCCGGTACACTGGGCTTGCTGGGCCGAGGTGCTGCGGCCGCTCGGCATCACGCTCGAATGGGATTACTACCGCGACCACGGCATCGGCATCGACGACAAGGAAATGCTGCGCGCGCTGGCCGGACTCGCTAGTCCGCCGCTCGACTGGCGCTCGCTGTTCGCCGAATACCCCAGGAAGAAAGAGCTGTTCCGCCGGCGCGTGCTCGCCCACCCGCCTTTCGACCCGGCGCTCGATGCCTTTCTCGAAAACCTGCACCGCACGTACAGGTTGGCTGTTGTAACGTCGAGCGCGCGCGGCGAAATCGATCCGCTGCTAGCCGCCGGCGGTCTGCGGCATCACTTCGACGCGCTGGTCGGCGCGGAGGATGTGACGAACTACAAACCCGACGCTGAACCGTATCGCAAAGCCGCCGAACTGTTGGGCGCGCGCACCCCCCTGGTAGTGGAGGATTCCGCGGCCGGCCGGACAAGCGGGCGCGCCGCCGGTTTTGCCGTGCTCGCCATTGCTGCGCCATCTCAAGTGCCCGCGCTGGTGACGCGCCGCCTGGCCGAAAGAGCAGGCTGACGGGCGGGACGCGCTCAGTGTAATCTGAAATGAGTGTCTCCCACACACGGGCATCATTCGAAAGCAGTTTCTCCCGGCGCCAAGAAGAAGACCTCCGAAACGCTGCGCAGCTCCTGGCCGCTGGTGGTCGAGCTGGTGCGGCCGCGCCGCGCCCTGTTCGCTCTCGGCCTGTTGCTGACGCTGATCAACAGCGTCTGCGGCATCGTGCTGCCGGGTTCCACCAAGTTCCTGATCGATAACGTCATCGGCAAACATCAGATCAGGCTGCTGATACCGCTGGTGGGCGCGGTGCTGTTGGCGACGTTAATCCAGGGCGTGACTTCCTATTCGCTCACTCAACTGCTTTCCAAAGAGGCGCAACGCCTGATTGCGGAAATGCGCCGTCGCGTGCAGCAGCACATCGGCCGCCTGCCGGTGGCCTATTACGATGCCAACAAGACCGGCGCGCTGGTTTCCCGCATCATGACCGACGTGGAAGGCGTGCGCAACCTGGTGGGCACCGGCCTGGTGGACTTCGTGGGCGGCATCATGAAGGCGCTGTTTTCCCTCGCCGCTTTGGTCTACATCAGCCCGTTGCTCACCGGCCTGGCTCTGTTGTTCATCGGCGCTTTCGGTTTCGGGTTGAGCAAGGCGTTCACGCGCATCCGGCCGATCTTTCGCGAGCGCGGCAAAATCAACGCGGAAGTCACCGGCCGGCTCACCGAATCGCTGGCCGGCGTGCGCGTGGTGAAGGGCTATCACGCCGAGGCGGAGGAAGCCAGCGTGTTTGCGGCCGGCGTCGAGCGCCTGTTGAACAACGTGCTGAGAAGTCTCACCGCCATTTCGCTGATGAGCCTGTCGGCCACGGTTCTGATGGGCATGGTGGGAGCCACCGTCATGTATCTCGGCGCGCGCCAGATTGTCGCCGGCACGCTGACGCTCGGCGGCTTCATGAGTTTCACCGCGTTCCTGGCCTTCCTGGTGGCGCCCTTGTTCCAGGTGGTCGGCATCGGCACCCAGATCACCGAGGCGCTGGCCGGCCTGGACCGCACGCAGGAAGTGTTGCACGAAAAGCCCGAAGACGAGGAACCGCGCCGCACCACCGTCATCGGGCCCATCCAGGGTTATCTCACGTTCGACCGCGTGACCTTCGCCTACGACCCCGGCAAGCCCGTGCTGCATGAGGTGAGCTTTACTTCCACGCCCGGCACCGTCACCGCGCTGGTGGGCCCGTCGGGCTCCGGGAAATCCACCATCATCAGCCTGATCGCCGCGTTTCACGAGCCCACCGAAGGCTCCGTCCTGGTGGACGAAATCGATCTGTGCACCGTGCGTCTGGATGCTTACCGCACGCAGCTCGGCGTGGTTTTGCAGGACACGTTTCTGTTTGACGGCTCGATTCGAGAGAACATCGCCTTTGCGCGGCAGAGCGCGCCGGAAGAAGCGATCCTGGAGGCCTGCCGCATCGCCCGCGTGGATGAATTTGCCGAGAAGCTCGAAAAGAAATACGACACCATCGTGGGCGAGCGCGGCGTCAAGCTGTCCGGCGGGCAGCGCCAGCGCGTCTCGATCGCCCGCGCCATTCTCGCCGACCCGCGCATCCTGATTCTGGATGAGGCGACCTCCAGCCTCGATTCCGAATCCGAGGCCGCCATTCAGGAGGGCCTCTCTTACCTGATGAAGGGGCGCACGACGTTCGTCATCGCGCACCGGCTTTCCACCATCCGCCGCGCCGATCAGATCCTGGTCGTGGAGGACGGCCGCATTCTGGAGCGCGGCACGCACCAATCGCTGTATGCGCTCGGCGGCCGCTACTACGAGCTCTACACGCGACAGCACGGCATCGACGCCAACCTGTTTCTGGCGCCCGGCGAAGGCGACAAGGTGGAGGAAGCCGAAGAAGCTCCGCGCCTGGGCAACGCCGCGCCTCCCTCGGCCGCGTCGTTGTTGCGCGGCGGCATCGCCTAGAAGTTCGTGGCGCGGGCTGTCTAGCCTGCAGTGTCGAGATTCATCTCGACATTTCTTTCGTTTTGATGCCGCGAGACTCTGCCGTCGCCCGAAGCGTCACGGCGGATAGCAGCCAAGAAAAGCCGAGACAACTCTCGGCTCAGCAGGCTTGACAGCCCCGGATGGTGCACGGGCAGCCCGCGCCACGAACGGCGGAGGATATTGCGCGCGCGGCGCTACTTCGCCGGCGTCAACCGCAGCAGCACCACGTCGTGCGAGGGAAGCGGCGCGCGAAACTCGCCCTCGTTGCGGCCCAGGTCCTTCTTCTGCCACACGTCGCGCACGCGGTAGGTGCCTTTGAGAAACGACAGATGGGTCCAGTCGATCCGCAGTTGCACGGCTTCTTCGCTGTCGTTGAAGTAGCAGACCGCCCAATCGCCGCCGGATAATTCTCTGGCCCAGATCTGCTTGCCCGGATGCTTCATGAAACGGTGTCCCTGCTTGCCCAGCGCGTCCTGATCGATGGCGATGACTTCGGAATTGTTGAAAATGTCGCGCGTCTGGTCCGCCATCTTGCGCACATCGTTGCCCGCCATCAACGGCGCGGCCAGCATGGCCCAGAGGCTGAAGTGGGCGCGCGATTCCGCCTCGTCCAGGCCCGGGTTGCCCACCTCGAGCATGTCGGGATCGTTCCAATGGCCGGGGCCGGCGTATTGCTCCAGTCCCACCTGCAGTTCCAAAATGAACTTCCAGCCGAGCGAGTAAGCGCCCTGGCAATCGTAGCAATCCATGATGTCGCCGGTGGTGCGCCATAAATGGCCGACGTCTTTGGCCCAGGTCCATGGCTTGGTGTCGCCCCATTCGCAAAGGCTGAAGACGATCGGCCGGCCGGCGGCATGGAGCGCGTCGCGCATCGTCTTGTAAGTCTCCTCGGAGTTCGCCGTGCCGTGGTTGCACCAATCGTACTTCAGATAATCGACACCCCAGGAGGCGTACGCGCGGGCGTCCTGAAACTCGTGGCCACGCCCGCCGGGCAGACCGGCGCAGGTTTTGGTTCCGGCGCAGTTATGAATGCCGAATAAGAAACCGCGCGAGTGCAGGTAGTCGCCAATGGCTTTCATGCCGTGCGGGAAACGCGTCGGGTCGGGGACGAGGTTGCCCTGGGCGTCCCGCTCCGGGGCCTCCCAGCCGTCGTCGATCACGATGTACCGGTAGCCCGCCTTCTGCATGCCGCTGGAGACGACCGCGTCGGCCATTTCTTTGATTAGGCTCTCACTGATGTTCCCTTGGAACGTGTTCCAACTGTTCCATCCCATCGGCGGCGTGGCAGCCAGCCCTTCGAATTTCTGCGCCACGAGCGGCGCGGCGGAGCATATAAGCAGAACTGCAAATGTATATTCAGCTTTCATGAGGCGCGTTTCCGGTGCCCTCCAGAATAGCAGGCAGCGGAGAGAAACAAGTTAATCGGAGCCGCAAGCCAACGGAGCCGGACCGTCAGGGAGCGGTCATGCGGCATACTGTCGACGGGAAGCGCGACGGAGTGGCTGTGTACACGTCTTCCCACCTGCCCGCTCCCTGACGGTCGCGGCTCCGTTTGCCGCGCGCATTCGTTTCGCTTATTTTGCCGCCATTGGCTTGCCGTTTCTCAAGTCGTCGACAAGATCGAGCGAAGCTACGTTTTCGATCACGTCGGGCTGGGCGACGTTATTGAAGACGCAATGCGCGACGCGGACGCCGCAGATTTTGGCGTTCTCATATCCGCGCAGGTAGAGCGCATAGCGGCTGCGCTCCGACGTAATGTTTTCCACCACCACGTTGCGCACGCTGGGCGTGAACGGGCCGCCGGGGCCTTCCTCGTAATAAAAATCGATATCGATCACGCCGCGCGCCACTTCGCCCACGGTGTTGTTGCGGAAATAGAAATTCTCCAGCTCGCCGCCGCGGTGCGAGTTGGTTTTGATGCGCAGGGCGCGATCGAGGTGCGGGCTGTCCATACGGTTGTTTTCCATGAACACATTTCGTATGCCGCCGGAAACCTCGCTGCCGATGGATACGCCGCCGTGGCCGTCCTTCATGCGGCAGTTCCGCACCACGATGTTTTCGCAAGGCACGTTGACGCGCCGGCCATCGCGATTGCGGCCGCTTTTGATGGCGATGCAATCGTCGCCGGTATCGAATTCGCAACCTTCGATCAGCACGTCGGTGGAGCACTCCGGATCGCAGCCGTCATTGTTGGGACCGTGGCTGGAGATCTTGACGTTGCGCACCGTGACGTTCCTGCACAGCACGGGGTTAAGTTCCCACATCGGCGAATTGCGGATGGCGACGCCTTCGAGCAGAACGTTGGTCGACCGGTACGGCTGCACGAAATTGGGCCGCAGCTTGGCGCCCTCGCCGTAGACGCGCTGGCTCACCGGCACGTCCTTCTCGCCCTGCTCCAGCAGGGCGCGGTTGTCGGCGGCGGCCGGCAGCGGGCCGCGCGAATAGTCTCTCTTCCACGGCCACCAATGGTCCGCGTCCGCGCCGCCATCGAGCGTGCCGCTTCCGGTGACGGCGATGTTGGTTTGCTCGAAGGCGTAAATGAAGGGCGAGTAGTTCATGCACTCGGTGCTTTCGAAGCGGGTGAAGACCACCGGCAGATAGTCCTGCGGATCCTGGCTGAAGCGCAGCGTGGCGCCGTCTTCCAGGTGCAGGTTCACGTTGCTCGAGAGATGAATCGCGCCGGTGAGGAAGATCCCGGCCGGGATCACCACCCGGCCGCCGCCTGCCGCCGAACAGGCCTCGACGGCTTTGCGGATGGCAACGGTCGATTTGATCTGTCCGCCCTCGCGGGCGCCGAAACGAGTGATGTCGAAAACGCGGTCCGGGAATTGCGGCGGGCGGATGCGAGCCAGAATCTGCTCCAACTGGCGAGCGTGGTCGGCCGGCGGATCGGCGCGGAGCCGGAAGCGCGCAGCCGCCAGCGCGGCGGCGCCTCCCAAGAGTGTGCGGCGTGTCATGATTGCGTTTCCCCCGATTATTATAGGCGCCGTCCGCGCCGGTTTCATTGAGTTTTTCTAAAACGCCGTTTTAACGCCGCGGGGTTGACGCTTCCGCCGCCGCCCAATATATTCAGAGCCGAAGAGACCTTTTCGTTAAGACGTGGCATTTGGCGGCCGATTGTGGATGATCAGAACGAACTTCGACTAGAACGCTATTCACTGGGCATGGGCGACCGGTTTTCTCACCAGGCGAAGGCGCAACTCGCGGCTTGCGTGTGCGCGGCGGCCCAAGGCGCTTCGGTGACGCCGGTTTGGAACAAGTCCAACCGCGAACACAAGATTGTGGGCTCGGAACCCGCGAGCACGCGCGCCGCCGCCGATAAGGCCGTGGCGGCTCTGGACTGGAAGCAGGCCTATTTCCTGGACGCGGACCACATCAACCTGGAGACGGTCGACCGGTTCATTGGGCCATGCGACTTTTTCACGCTGGACGTAGCCCACGCCATCGCGCATCGCCCGAAGCCCGGCGCGGTGGAAGCGTTCCTGGCGCGCCACCGTGAACTGGTGGGACGAATCGAGATCGCCGGGCTCGCCGGACCGTTGACGTTCACCAAGGAGAAGGCGTTTCGAGCCGCGTCCAAGTATCTGCGCGCAATCGCAGAGGCGGGGGCCATCTACCGGCACATCGCACAGCGCGCGCCAGCGAGTTTCATCACGGAAGTTTCGATGGATGAGACCGATTCGCCGCAGACGCCTTCGGAGCTGCTGCTGATTCTGGCCGGCCTGGCTGACGAAGGCATCCCGATCCTAACCATCGCCCCCAAGTTCACCGGCCGCTTCAACAAGGGTGTCGACTACGTGGGCAATGTGGAGCAGTTCGAGCGGGAGTTCTCGACCGACCTGGCGGTGGTCGCGCACGCGGTCGAGCGCTACAAACTGCCCAAGCACCTGAAGCTGAGCGTGCACTCCGGCAGCGACAAGTTTTCGTTGTACGCGCCCATCCGCCGCGCGCTGGGGAACAACGGCGCCGGGGTTCATCTCAAGACCGCCGGCACCACGTGGCTGGAGGAACTCATCGGCCTGGCTGAAGCCGGCGGGGAGGGGCTGGCGCTGGCCAAGGAAATCTACGCGGAAGCCTACGATCACCAGACTGAGCTATCGAAGCCGTACGCCGCGGTGATCGATATCGATGCTTCCAAGCTGCCCACGCCCGCGACGGTGAATGACTGGACGGCGGAGCAGTACGCCGGCGCTTTGCGCCACGACCGGACGAATCCGCTCTTCAATCCCAACCTGCGCCAGTTGCTGCATGTCGGCTACAAGGTCGCGGCCAAGATGGGCGAGCGATACACCAAGATGCTGGACGCCTGCGAGGAATCCATCGCGCGCAACGTCACCACCAATCTTTTCGAGCGCCATATCCGCCCGCTGTTCCTGGGCGCGTAGTGAGGCAAGTCCCCAACCTGCCAACCGCGCGCACGCAACAAGAGTGGGGCAGGCGTTTTCGCCGCGGAAGCGCCTGCCCCACTGCCGTTTCCGGCTGGCAACCGTTAAGATTGAAATAGGCTCAGGCCCATGCGCGCATTTCCCAGCCAGTTTTCGATTGGCACGGTGCGGATTGCTCCGGCCACGGTGCTGGCGCCGATGGCTGGCGTCACCGATACCGTGTTCCGCCGGTTCATCCGCAATCTGGGCGGCTGTGGACTGATGATGACGGAATTCACCAGCTCCCACGGCGTGAAGGCGGCGGGGACGGCGCACAAACCCACGCGCACGCTGAGGTACCTGGCCTTCGAAGCCGAAGAGCGGCCGATTTCGGCGCAGTTGTTCGGCGCCGACCCGGCGGTGTGCGCGGATGCCGCGCGCGTGTGCGAGCACCTGGGTTTCGACATCGTCGACCTCAATCTCGGCTGCCCCGTGAACAAGGTGGTGAAGTGCAATGGCGGCTCCGGCCTCTTGCGCGACTTGCCGCTGGTGGAGCGGCTGTTGCGCGAAGTCCGGCGCGCGGTGACGATTCCGTTCACGCTGAAATATCGCGCCGGATGGAACGATCGCGAGCTGGTGACGGTGGAGCTGGCGCGGCTGGCGGAAGGTTGCGGCCTGAACGCCATCGCGCTGCATCCGCGCACGCGCGAGCAAGGCTACGGCGGCAAAGCCGACTGGAGCCGCATCGCGGAGGTGAAAGCGGCCGTCAAAATTCCGGTGATCGGCAACGGCGACATCGTCACCCCGGAGGACGCCATCCGCATGGTGGACGAAACCGGCTGCGACGCGGTGATGATCGGCCGCGCGGCAAGCTCCAATCCGTGGATCTTCCGCCAGATCGAGCAATACGTGACCACCGGCGCTTACGACCAACCGAGCGAGAACGACCGCTACCAGATCATGCGCCGCTACTATGCGATGCTGGTGGAGCGCGGCGAGAAGGACACCGTCGGCAAGATGAAACAGTTCGCCACTTACTTCACCCACGGCGTGCGCCACGGCGCGCAGCTTCGCGCGTCGATCTACCAGTCGCAGGAGCCGTCAGCGATTCTCGATCTGGTGGACGAATTCTTCCAGGCCTCGCCGGCGGCGGTTTCCTGATCCGGTGAAGCCCGATCCCGTGAAAAAAGTTCAGATCATCACCGATGGCTCCTGCCTGGGCAATCCCGGCGCCGGCGGCTGGGCGTGCATTCTGATTCACAACCAGCGCACCAAGGAAATGTGGGGATCGGAGCCGCACACCACCAACAACCGCATGGAACTACGCGCCGCCATCGAAGGATTGCGCGCGCTCAAAGAAGCCTGCGCAGTGGAAGTGACGACGGATTCCGAATACGTCAAGAACGGCATCACCACCTGGATTCACGGCTGGAAGCGCAAGGGCTGGATGACCGCGGCCAAGAAGCCGGTGGTCAATCAGGACTTATGGAAGGCCCTCGACGAACAAGTGGCGCGTCACCAGACAACCTGGGTATGGACCAAGGGCCACGCATCGCACGCCGGCAACAACCGCTGCGACGAGCTCGCCAACATGGCCGCTCGGGAGCAGAGCTCGAGTAGGCGGGCGGATGGATAGAGCGGGATTGCATGCGCCCGCAGCTTCCAGCCTTCGCCATCGTCAATCCCGCAATTTGTCTATTTAAGGTCCTTAATTAGTTTTATAATTGCGGGGGAGCACCTTCACGGCTCGTGGGGTAGCGAATGGCACATCGGAAAATCGCAGCCGCAGTATTATTCTTAGCGGCGATAGGCGGCGGGGCGATCCTCTGGCAGGTACGTAAGGTAGGCACGATTCAGCGGAAGCTCGCTGAGACGGCTAGGCAATATCGCACACGCGCCGAGCGCGGAGACGCGGACGCTCAATACCGGCTCGGCTCCGCGTACTACTACGGCAAGGGCGTGCGACAGGATTATGCGGAGGCCATCCGCTGGTGTCGTAAGTCCGCCGACCAGGGAAACCCGAAAGCTCAATATGCCCTGGGCTACTCCTATCACTACGGTTACGGAGTACCTCAGGATAACGCCGAAGCTGTCCGCTGGTGCCGCAAAGCCGCCGATCAGGGCAATCTGTATGCTCAACGCGTACTGGCATCGATGTATGACAGGGGCGACGGAGTGCCCCAGGACTACGCCGAGGCTGTTCGTTGGTACCGCAAGGCCGCCGATCAGGGTGACGCAACGGGTCAGTCTGGCCTTGCTCGCATGTACGATAGCGGCGAAGGCGTGCCTCAGGACCACGTCGAGGCCGTCCGCTGGTTTCGCAAAGCCGCAGAGCAAGGAGACGTGCAAGCTCAGTGCTACCTTGGCTACGCGTATCGCTGGGGCCAGGGAGTCCCTCAGAGCTACGCCGAGGCTGCGAACTGGTACCGCAAGGCCGCCGAACAAGATGATGCGGGGGCTCAGTACGTTCTCGCCGACGCGTATTGGCACGGACAATGGGTCCAGCGGAGCTACGTTCAAGCCGCCTATTGGTTTCTGAAAGTTGTCCAACATTGCACGCGTCTCAGCATGCGCCACGCGGGCTGGACGACCCTCATCGCAGTCCTGTTGATGCTGACGGTGTTCGTGCCGCGACGACGCTGGGGACGTGCCAAGTGGCTATCGTCGGCATTGCTGTCCGCCGGCGCCGCGACATATGTGTTTCACTTGGCACTGGCGTCGCGATGGTGCTGGCCTGGGCGCACCGTCGGCATCGTTTTCTTCGCAGCGGTGTTTGTAGCGTATGCTTACGCGGCGGTGACCGAAGCCGTGCGTGGAAGAAAGCTCGGCGCGGACCCGGGCCAACCACCAACGATGCCCGCGGGGACTGCCACTGCGTAGTTGCGTTCTCGGGTGCGGTGAACCAAAGCGACAGTCGAGGCCGCAACCAAATAGCCGTTCTTGTCTGTCACTTACGCCGCGATCGAAAGCTCGAGCGGGCGAATTGAGCGGAGCTGCCGGGACCCTTCGCCCGCTACGCCTCTCTCAGCAGTTCCGTGCGGTACTTGGGCGCGAGCGCTTTCACTTTCTCGACGAATGCGGCCTGCTCTCTTTCGTTCAGCTTCGGCGGGGGCGTGGTACGCGTGGCGACCGGTACTCCGACCTCCATGAAGAATTTCTCCTGTCCGGCCGGAGAGCAGATACAGAGCAGGCGTACAGGCCCAGTGAAAGCGTTGTGAAACTGATGCGGAGCGTTGGAGGGAATGTGCAGGGTGTCGCCGGCGCGCACTATCGACTTGTTGCCACGGAAAGTTGCTTCCATCTCCCCTTCGAGAAGGATGAAGGTCTCCTCGAAATCATGCCGATGCGGCGGCGGGCCGCCACCCGGCGGGATGTACATATCAATTACACAGAAGCGTCCATCGGTCTCTTCGCCCGCCACGGTGATGGTGTAGGTATCGCCGACCAGACCGACGTGAGGGAGGCTGTCGGGTTTTGCTAGCGTGAGACTGCGTTCGAGGTTGTCCCGTGGGATCGTTGGCGCATCAGTCGGCATCTCGTTTCTCCCGTTCTAATTGGCCTGTATCGTTGCGGTTGTGAAGCTACACACGAGTTCCCCTGCGGCGCGTCTTCCGCTCCGAAACCACTCCTAGCCGCGCGGCGCGCGGCCTGATCGGAGACTAAAACGCCCCGGCGCCTACTCGCCGAGGGCTTTCTGGATGGCGGCGTGAAGTTCGGGATCGTCCGGTTTGACTTTGCTCGGGAAGAACGCCACCACCTGGCCGTTCTTATCGATCACATACTTGCTGAAGTTCCACGCCGGTAAGTGCCCGGAGGCGCCGAGGAACTTGTAAATCTGCGATTGGTCCGGATTGGCCTTGGTGACGACTTTCGAGAACATCGGAAAGTCGACGTCGTAGGTGCGCTTGCAGAACGTGGCGATCTCCTCGGGAGTGCCGGGTTCCTGTCCGCCGAAATCGTTGCTGGGGAATCCGAGCACCTCAAACGCTTTGCCGCTCATTTCGCGGTGCAGCTTTTCGAGGCCTTCGTATTGCGGCGTGAACCCGCACTTGCTGGCCACGTTGACCACCAGCGTGACCTTGCCCTGGAACGCGCCCAGGTCGGCCGGTTTGCCGTCGAGATAGGTTGTCTTCAGTTCGTAAAACGATTTCACGTCGCCTCCCGGATCTTTCGCGATTGCGGCCGGAGCGGTTACGGCGGCAGCCATCGCGAGCAATGTCCAAATGTGTTTCACGGTTGTTTCCTCTCCTGTGCGATCAAGCCCGCAGTCGAGCTCAAGCAGCTTAGAACCAAGTTAGCCCAGGAGGGCGGGCCGGGTCAAACGGGGGGTGGGGCGGGGCTGCCTGAGGTGGGCGCTGCGGGATGCGGTTCTCAGGCCGCCGGGAAAGAAGTGTCGGAGCCGAAGGCGAACAGAGCGTTGTCCAGCTTCCGTAATCCCTCCATCCCGGACACTCCGCAGACGGCAGCAATTTCGGAGAACAGAGGGCGGAAGGAGCTCAAGTAGCCGTCAGTTGTTTCTTCAATCGGCGAACCGAGGCGGATCAGCGCGGTCGCGACTCTCGAATCGAGGATGGGGTACTGGCCCCCGCTAATGAAGTGCAGCAGGGTGGTCGCACGTGACAAGCCGAATCTGTACCTGAGGACCGACTCGCCCTTCTTGCCCGCCACGAACGTTCTGTCGGACCAGTCCCTCAAGAATCCCGCGAGGCCACTCTGTCCCGGGCACTCGGGTGCTTCTGCGCGAGCTTGCATCCAAACATCGTAGCCCTTCGGCGTTCCAGTCTTCCAGCTGCCGTGACTCGGTTTCAGACACCCCTCCTTCCATCTTCCGACCTGTTCAAAATCGTCCCTTGATAATTTGCCTTGTTTCGTTATTAAAGCGAAATACTCCACGTTATCTCCGCCATCGTAGCGAGCGGCCCAGCGTGCCAACCACGCCCTGGGATGTGATGTAAAGGATAACTTTGCCGTTTGGCAAGGTTATGGTTTAAGCGGTATATGTCACGTTGCCGATGGTGCTGGCCCGCGACGTTGAAAACCGAAGCGGCAGCTCTCAGGGCAGAATCAATGATTGCCTGGCCATCTTGACAGCGCGTCGCACGGCTGCCCATTTTTTGCGCGAGCCCTTGCTCAGCAACCACATAATACGGGGTTCCGTCGGAATCTGCCCCTTTGCGTGGAAATCCCGCGCAATCCTGCATACCTCTTCGTTCAGCAACCGCTCGCGCTCGCGCGTCCGCTCTTTCTGGCCCCGCAGGTACCGCGACCGTATTGCGCGACAAAGGTCTGGACACTTCTCCGCCAAATTCGAAACTGATAGGCAAAGCTGATGGGCAACGCTGCTGAGCGATGGAGCTGACTCTCCGCGCAGAATCGCGAATAGTGCGGCTCGGAGCTTTGCGTTTCCTGTTGCGCGTGGAGTACCCTTGCTGCGAGCACGCGGTCCGTCTCGTCGCGAAACCGTGAACGCAATGTCGATGAGTTGCCGAAGCCAAGACGCCGGCTCAGGCTGTGAAGTGTCGGCGGCGGATCATCGAGACTTGCAGCAGCCACAGCTTGCTTAAGGGCCACAAACCGACGCTTTTTGCAGTCTTCTAGCTTCTGCGCAATGGCGTGACAAAGATCAGGAAACTTCCGCTGGATGAGGCCTCCGTTCGCATACCCGAGGTGCATCGCGATGCGTCGGACCGACACCGGCGGATCTTGTGCCAAGGATTGTTCGAGCGCTGACCGGATGACATCAATCTCGCAGATCCTTTTCGCGCCCGGCTGTTTCCACCAATGCGTGCGCGTGCAGGCGCGGTGTCTGGCCGTTATCCTGCGACAAAGGACTGGGTCAACCTGATACAGGCGCTCATACCGCTGGTATCCCAGGCGCCTCGACAGCGCCGGCACACTGGGACATTCGTCCTCCCGTAGTGCCGCCTTCAGCAGCCTCCTAACTTCCTCCGAACTCCGCAAGGTCTTCACACCTCGATCATCTCTCGGGAAATATGCTGTGATGGCAGGCCAGTTCACGCCTTCTAATCGCCGGCTGGTGAAGAGGACAGCAGCCGGAATACCAAGGTGAAAGCAGGCCCGTACGAGCACGTCGAGCCGAGTCCGCATCTTACCAGTAACCCAAGACTGCACAGCGCCACTGCTCGCGCGCGTCAACACCGCAAATGCCTTCGTGTTTCCGGATGCCAGCCGATCGATGCAAATCCGAAGATTCGTACTGAACCTTGCCCTCGATAACCTGCTTGCGGTACTGCAGCGGGCAACCACATCTCCGACGGTGGTGGCCACATACAGCTCATAGTCGTTGTCGTCGGGATTCGCGCATGGCTGTGATGGTCCCGCCGGTCTTCCGAGCCAACGGCCGCACGAAGAGCAGTATCCCGGTCGCGAATGCGCTGCAAGTGGCGGCAGTGCCTTATAGCAGAATGGACATCTTTCCTCCAGCGGCGCGGCGTGGATCGGACAAACGGTAACGCCGCGGATAGTCCATACTAAACGTTCGTAGACGGTACCAGCCTCTCGGTCAGCTTCATAACACTTTGGGCACCATGCTCTCCGCCGTTTGAGCAAAAACATGTTGGATAAGATGTGGCGCAACGGTAACAGCGTGAGAGCATCCAGATTCGGCCAGCGAGTCAATCTTTCGAAAACCTGCACCCACCTCCGCGCTCGTGGCGATACTCCATTGATATCGTAAGCTGTCGCGTGAAAAAGCTGTCGTTTGGGTCGCCTCGCTCGGTGGAGGGGCAATCGACTGCAAAACTTGGCGTTCCCTCGGACCATTGATTCTCGGCCCACTATGTCTCCAATCGAGAGTACATGAGCCTCCGCAAGCCGGGTAATGTAGCCGCTTAGGCTCTCAACATGCGGAGTTCCGATGCCCACAGGTGCAAGCGAGTAGAGCCGACTCCGCGACGGAACATTGAAGGCCTGCGTTTCCCAAATACCGTATGTCTCTTTAGGTTCCATGGACAGCTGCACTTCTTCCGATGGGATCGCGTTTGGGCCTCCGCTGCCCAGGTCGGCGCCCGGCTTTACGAGGAGAATCTACGCTCGTCGGGGGTGCATTAGACCGATGTTGCCCGGCACCAGGCGTTCCACAACCATTCAGGCCCAATTGCACGCGCAAGCGAAGACGACCGTCGTTACCCTCTTCAAGGCGTGTTTCCCCTTCGATACACTCTGAAAGAAGCTTGTCACATTGGGTAACGGACAGAGCGCATGCATCGAGATCCTTTCGTTCCAGCCGATTTGCGCCGCGGCCGAACATTGACGACAGCGCCATGACCAGCCAGTCTTCCACGATACCGACGCAGCCAATACTCCGCTCGTACAGAAACTCCCAATCCTTCACCAGATCCGGAGGCTCCGCAATCGGCAATTTTGCAGCGAACGACCGCAGTACGTTGACGAAGATCGCCGCTTCGCCCGGACGATCGGCCCGGTAGCGGCCGAAATGCACGTCGAGGCTACGGCGGCTCAGTTGGCCGCTCAAGTTCCGAAAGGCCAGCAGGTCGTAAGTGCCCACCAAGACATGTGGAGTTCCCGTGCAATTGGCGATGGATTTAATCACATCCAACTGGTCCAGGAGTCGCCGGCCCGAACTCATCTTGGCGAGATGCTGGGCCTCATCGATCAAAACCGCCGCGGGCCTACGATATCGAAGCGCCTGTTCGACGGCGTATTGGTACTCAGCGCCAGATGACCTTGCGGCAGGGTCGAAGCGGAAAAGCGACTCGGTGGCTCCGCGCGGTCTGCCTTGCCGGTCGAGTTTGTAATCGATCAGAGGCTCACGCATCACGCCCAGCAGCCTCCTAAAATGGTCTCGCCAGCTAAAGTTTCCGGTATCCGGGGCCACAGCTTCAACACTGACGACCGGCAGGCGCCCCTTGTCGTGCTTCAGATCAGGAGCCAATCCCGCCGTGAGATCGCTCTCGACCTTTGCACGAAGGGTCGTCTTCCCAACTCCGGTCGGTCCAAGAACGAAAACGACGGAGTTCCGGGGCGCATCCGATATTGCGGTGATCAGTCGCTCTCTGGCTGCCAGCAGATGTGGATGGGCAATCGTCACCTTGCGAAATTGTTGTAGCTTCGCCCCCGACGATTCCGTCTCTTCGGCTCTGCGATGAATAGCCCCGACCCCGGCACCCATCAGAACTCTCCATAAACCTCGACAACATCGGTGGGGGGAATCGCCTTCTCAATGAGAGTGGCTGTGTCTGCTGGCGCGTCCCGCTGGCTTCCATTAGGGCCATCGCCCGATCTCACCACCGCGCTCTCCCGGTCGCAGGCCCGTTGCACCAAAAGCGCTTCCTGGGCCTCCACCGATTCGAGAAATACCGCAAGCATCTTTGCATTGACGTTCAACCGTCGCGCTGAGTGCAGCCGATGCCGCCCGCGAATCTCTTCTGTGGCCAGCATCATCTCACGCTCTGACCGGCCGTGGAACACGGTGTAATACTCGGAATGGCATTCAACCCACTGGTTTCTGCAGAACGTGTAGGCTGTGCCGGCGTCGAACGGATCATATCGGACCGGCAAGTGCCGTCCTTCGAACTCTGGATCGCGAAACACATCGGACCAGTAGTAGACGTGGTTGATCTTGACGCCGCGGCCTGGGCAGAGCGTCGCTGTACCTCTGGCAGTGCCTGGCATCGTGCAAAGAATGAAGTTTCGATCATAAGGGATGAGCTTCTGCAGCCGCATGCCGCTTGCTTCGAAGCCTCTCGCGAATGCTTCCCGCGGGCTTTGCCCCAGGGCTGGATGGTCCATCTGATCGTATACCTCGAAGAGATACTCGTTCACCCGTTCGTTCAGTTCATATAGCGTCCAGGTGGCCATCCGTTTTGGATCGACGGACACCGTGACTTGACGGACGTTGCGCGTGATCTGCGTGTTGCCACGGAGATTGTGGATGAACTGCGTGTTACAAGTCCCGAAGAGGCGCTCGCAGCACGATCCAAACCGCGCTTTCGCCGGTGGCCTGGTTTTCTTTATGCATTCGTAGCACGCCAGCAGTGCCTCGAAGTACGTGCTCTGAAATTCCGGACCGCCGTCGATCACGACGATCTGGGGAAGCCGCCCATGACGGCGCACGCACTCCCGCAAAATCATCATGCAAGAGCGGTAGCTGGGCGCATCAAAAGCCAGGCAAAGCGCAAGACATCGCCGGGAGAATGCGTCGGTAAGTAGGGTCATCCAAGGACGACCGAGGACGCGCCCAGTGTGCGAACAGACGAGTTCCACGTCCAACTCGGTATGGTCAATGTGGCCAATTTCAAACGGCCGGTCGCCGTGGCGGGGGGTAGTTGGATCAAGTTCCCAATAGAAGGGTTCGTTTGTGTAGGCTGCCCGCCGGCCTTTGCGCTTCAGGACGCCTCCAAAAGCCGGACGCCTTCGTGACGCCGCACAGAATGTGACATAGCTCGGAGCCACTATCCCCTTTTCCTGACAGGCATGCAGCAATGCTGCCCACACGGTGAATTTCGATTTCTGTTTGAGCGTCTCGTAGTTCTGATCGATGTACGCGGTGAGCAAGGCGCGGCTCTCTTCCGGCAATTTGCTGCCACGGTTGCCCCGCTGGCTGGTTTTCGGGATTAGGCCCAGATAACCACTGCCACACAGTGTCTCTGCTTTCCTGTAGCTGGCAACCCAGAGGCGCAATGTCCTCTCTGGCACGGCTTTCCAATCGGGAACCGGTTCGCCATTCAGGTGCCGTTGCACAATCTCGAAGCGCTGATTAGCGATTCTCAAATCGTCCTCGTTTGCCGCCGCCAGTGCACTGGATGTTTTCGTCTCCGGACTCCGCACGTTTGCGCGTGCAACTCGGACGTCCTTCACCAATGTCTCGAAGGTCTCGAGCGGTATCTCCGCGACTGCCGAGTCAGCTTCGCGGAGGCTGACTGTCTTCTCGACGAAGTCGACGATTGTTGAGAGACTACCATCCAACGCGATGCAGGCACTCGATGCCAACTGGACGAACCGCGGACGCTCTGGGCCGCCCAAATGGTCTTCAATATGCCGGCAAGCCATGGAGGCCGCCCGGCTTGGGAAAACACGGACCTTGTCAGGTTCCATGACTCCGGCGGCCTTAAGATCGACATAAATATTTCCGGCCGCGATCAGTCGATTGACGTCGTCCCGACTGGCGACCCCGTGAACGTTACGGAAAAGATCGCTCAGACGTAGGCCAGGCGCCGCTACGACCTCGGCGGTGACGATTTCGCGGATTTCGGACGCCACGCCGACGGCATCGAAGCGCCAGTAGTCTTCCAGGTATTGGATATTCCGCTGCAGCGTCCAGTCGATCTCTGCCGATGACCGGAGCCGATAATACAGCCCGAGACGAACAGCGTGTGCGTCGCCCGGCGGACATCGCCACCGCCCATCTGCACCACGGTGGTAGCGGTGAGGGCTTTTCTGCGCCAGTCGCTCCAACTCACGCTCGTGCTTGCATTCCTGCCATCCCGCCGAATCCGGGTGAATGACGAAATAGTCCGGCGTGTGGATGACCGACAGATGCCTCTCGTTGGCGGATTGGTAATCGAGCGAAATCGACGGCGCCTGATCGTAATACTCCAACACGTCGGGGTCATGCTCCATCTCATAAACGAAAGCGAGTTCGACCCGGTGACTCTCAAACTGGATGGTCGCGCCCATTTTTCGGCTGGGATAGCGGCCGCTTACGTTCTCGCGCCCACCTCCGACGCGGCGTGTTGGACGCGCAGAGCGAATCCTTGTGACGACCTCCTGTGCTTCTTGCGACAGGCCCAGCCGGCGGCACCAAAGGAGGAACTCTTCGTCACTCAGCATCACGGGCACCTCGCGGGACCGGCGACTGTCCGGACCCCGACTTAACTCCGGCGCGAACGACGCTCGTTCTTCAGAGCCAGAGCGTACCTCCGGCCGGCCTCTATCATCAACTCGTGAACTTGCCGGCCATTCCCGATGGCGCGCTCCAGTTCGGGAGCGAGTTCATGCGGCACGTAAATAGAAAACCGCCGTTTTCCCTGTCGGCCATACAGTGCATAACTGGAGTGTCCCTCGCCGGATTCGCAGAGCCGGCAGCGCTCGCGAATGCAGGGACTCTTCCGTAGCGATAGTGAGCCCATCGCAACGGGCCAAATTTCGAGAACCGTATTCTGAAACCACCTCTTCACCTGCTCGGGGGTATCGCGGCGAGCCATATATGTACAGGTGCAGTATGGCACACATACACATCAAAGGCAATATGTTTCGGGCGGTTTCTTGGACTCTACCCACCACACGGGCCCTCCGTCTGCATCACGCTCGTAGACGAGGCGCGCGTTCCTGATTCGACCAGGGCTCTCGAAAGCTTCGGGTGAAGTGGTGAGAGATATGACTCGTCCGGGTCAAAGGACATATCGACGACGCCGTTCGGCCAGACGCGATCTATCGCCTCCAGCACACCCCAGCGTATCCCGGTGCCCCACCGATCGGTGCGAACCGGCAAGCGTTTCCGCATCCTCATTTTCATCCAATCTTGCCAGTTCGCCAGTATCGATACGCAACGATCCACTCGGCGCCTTCCGGAAGTGGCGAGGGCAATGGCAGTTCCGAGAGCGAGATCCGTTGCTTGGTCTTATCTCTCCTGCAGACCGCGACGAGTTGGTCGTCTTCGGTGATGTCGATCCCTCCCACGAGCACCGTTATGCCGAGAATATCCGTCTCGAAGGGCAATCGAAGGTCGTTCTCCATCATCGTATAGAAGCCGGTCACTTGTTCCGACTCGCCGTAGGCATCCACCAGGGCTTCCTCGACCAGCTCGCCGAGCCGCGCCTTGCTCAGCCGAAGCGGTTGGCCCGCGCCTTTTCCCGTTTTTCGCTTTGTACTCATACCGTTTCTCTATGGGGTCCCCACTCTACCGCTAAAAGGCGCCGGAGAATCGAGCGGAGAGGTCTCTTGCTCGACGACGTATCCGATCGTGCTGTAGCCCTTCAGCCTGCGCTCGTACATCCTGGCCAGCATCAGGACGTAGCTGTCCACGTAATCGTAGACCTGCACAAATCGCTTGTTATCGTGCAGACGATGCAATCGGCCCACATACTGTTGCAACGTGCCCTTCCAGGAGATTGGCATCGCCAGGAATAGTGTGTCCAGACGCGCGTCGTCAAACCCTTCTCCGATGTAGCTTCCCGTCGCCAGAATCACCCGCGATTCATTCTCCGGCACTGCCGCCAATGCTGCCGCTGTCTCCCTACGCTGCTTTTTCCCCATACCGCCCTTCAAAACGAAGACGTGTTTGGCAACGCCTGCGAGCTTGGCGGCGAAATACTGAAGATGCTCTGTCCGGCCAGTCAGGAGCAGCGGGCAACGCCCGGATTCCACGGCGCGCAGGATGTCATTGGCGATCATCTCGTTACGCGGGACATCATTCACAAGCGCGGCATAGATGTCCTGAATCGTGAAATCGTTGAGGTCGGCCGCCATCCGGAACTCCGTGTGCCGGGGAGTCACCTTGTGCTCGAAGGGCGTCGTTTCGGTCATCGTCCGGGCGCTCATGCTGAACCGCACCGGGCCACACTGCATGTAAATAATCGGATGGTGCCCGTCCTTCCGCGTCGGCGTGGCGGTCAGGCCGACAACATACTTGGCCTTCACCTGCCTCATCACCTGCTCGAACGTGAAAGCCGAGATGTGGTGGCATTCATCGACGATCACCTGGCCGTATTCAGCCACGAAGTCCTTCACTTCGCCTTTTTGGTACAGGCTTTGGATGACGGCGACGTCCACGCAACCCGTCCGGTCCATCTTGCCACCACCGATATGCCCGATCGATTTGGCTGGTAGATCTAAGAACATCCCAAGGCGTTCCTGCCACTGATCGAGCAACTGCTGCCGATGAACGACGACCAGCGTATTGACCTTGCGTTTCGCGATCAGCCACGCCGCAACGGCGGTTTTCCCAAATGCCGTCGGAGCGCAGAAGATACTTTCGTCGTGGCCGGTGATCTTTGCGACAGCTTCCTCCTGGAGCGGCCGAAGTTGGCCCCGGAACTCCGCTTCAATCGCCGTGCCCGCGCACCGTTCGTCGCGAACTTCGGGCCGAATCTTGTGTGCCTCGAGTAGAGCCAAGGTCTCTGTCAGACATCCGCGAGGTACCGCGATATGCTGGGCGAATTCCGTGCCGCATGCGATCACGCGCGGCTTGTCGTATGTCGAGAGCCGCATGGCTTGGGCCTTGTAGAACTCCGGGTTCTGAAAGGCGGCCAGCCGGAGAAGCCGATTCAGCATGGCTGGCGGTAGATCCTTACTTTCCACGTATACAAGATTCGCGCGAACAATCTGAACGGTCTTTGGCAGCGGTCCTTCGATCGGCCGCTCCTTCCGTTTGCGGGAAGGGGGCAAGGCCCAGGGATCTTGTGCCTCCTCATCGTCGGTGATGCTCATCCTGACGCCGATCAGGTCGCCTTTGCGCTGAGCGTCCGCGACGATCTCCTCTGCGGTGTCGACCGGCATTCGGCGGATTGTCGAAAGGAACTGCCACTGGTCCGGGTACGGGTGAAAGTCGTGATCAATGAATAAGCTGTTGTCCTGCTTGCGCGGCGCCCGTTGTAACGGCAATGCGATCAGGTTTCCGAGGCCTCCCTTGGGCATCGTGTCCTGGTTGGGGAAGAAGCGATCGTAGGAATCAAGACCGACCTGATGCCTGCACTCCATGGTTCGCGTGAGCAGCACACATCCGAGTTTGCGCGCGGTGATCGCCGGCAGCGCGCGCTCAAAGAAGATCCAAATGTGGCCGCCTTTTCCCGAACGAGAACGCTCCAAGGCGGCGGGCACGTTCAATTCCTGGCACGTCTTCAGGAAAGTCAGGGAGTCATACTCCCAGGTCGTCTTGTCGAAGTCTGCCGCAAGAAACCAGCACGTTTCATCTGGCAGGAGAGCGTACACGCCGATGGTTTCCTTGCCCAAGAGATGATCCTCGATGACGGCGTCGGTGAGGGGAAGGAACTTCCGAGTCTCTGGTCGACTCTCTTTCGATCTTCCGGGCGGCTTTTGTTGATGGCCTTCCAGTCCTTTAGGACCGCCGGCATATATCCGTACCGGCCATCAGCATTCTCCCATCGTCTAGCGTATACATCTTCTCTCCCGCGAAACAGGCTTCGAAACAGCGCGATCCTCTGTCTGGCGCGCTCCTCCTTGTCCACCGGTGGCGACGGCTCGACGGTTTTCGCGGGAAGTGGCCTCTCCGCCGGAAGCTGCGGAATCGGAACGCTGTGAACCGCCAGAAGCCGCCGCAGGCGAGCATTCTCCTCGCGGAGACGAACATTTTCCTGCTCTGGAGGTTCGAATGGAAGAGAGTCTGAACCGTTCTCGGTCATGCCGCGTTCACCTCTCTGCGCGCTGTGCCAGCACCTCTTCGACGAACTCCTGAGCCCTCGCAAACACGGCAGCGACATCTGTTGGGAGCCCGCATTCCTCGGCCAGCGCTTGAAACGGGATCTGCCAATCCGCTGGCGGCGGAACCAAGCTCGCCAAATCGTGTGTTTTTCTTCTCTCAAAGGTCAGACGCAGAGCTTCCAGAATGCGACGCTTATCCAGCTGACCTGATCCGATCAGAAGAGCCAGGTCCACCAAGTCCTTCACCCTGCTATTCGCCGCGTTCCGCGGGAGCGTGTAGGCATGAATCTTTTCGGCGAACTGCTGTTCGCGAGCGATCATCAGCACACGCGACGATTCGATTCCGGCGAATCCCAGCCAGTCCCGGCACACGATCGTTTCCAGAGGTCGCATAACCACGTCACCAACGCCCGCGTCCACGTGGAATCGGGCGAACGTCCGTTCGTCCATCCGAGCTTCGACGGGATAACGGGCGCCGCCATACGGCGCGGCGGTCAAATCCATCGACGCCGGCCCGACCGTAAACTCGAACCAGTCACCGAGAGAAATATCGGCCGCACTCTGCAGCATTGCCCGGATAACCTGGTTCGTGTCACCACTCGCCGCAGTTGTTTCCACTCGCTGCACCGTCAGGTCAATGTCCACCGTTGATCGAGCCGACTTGAAGCGTAGTTCTAACGCATAGCCGCCCTTCAGCACCCAGGGCGCCGGTTCTTCGCGGAACAGCCTTGCCAGCAGGCGGTCAAATGATACCTGTCGCCGGAGGCGGTTGGGGTCGATCTGATCAGTCAAAGATGCCCTCCTCAGGCGTTCTTCCAGAGCCCTTCGAAACGCTCCCGCCGTCGCATATATTCTGGATGACGGCATTATGCAGCCCGCCGCAGCACTTCTTCTACAAACTTACGCGTAGGTCCGCTCATTCGCGTGTTCCGAATCTGTTGGCGAGTGATCAGACCACGGTCAACAGCCTGCCTGAGCGCTTGGCGGATGAAGGTCCGCTCAACGGTTCCGGCCTCGATCAGGTCGAGAACGGCCCGCAGAGGGCGCGTGAACTTGAAGCCTTGTGCGGTCTGTACGTCACTCTCGGGCAGGTCGGCATAATGGAGTACGAGGATGCCCGGAATCTCGCTATTGCGCCGGAAGTCCGTCGGAACGGTCATGTGGAGCTTCGCCGGATTCAGATCCGACAGATCATAAAGGCTGAGCGCCGTATGGTGGCTGTATACACCCTCGACTTCCTCGTTCCGATTCCGGGACCACAGTGCCCAAAGTACGAGTTCGGGCCGATCAGTTGTCGGAAACAGAGCGAGATGATAGATACCACGATGTTCGCGGGTCCAATTCCCGACCTGGACGTGGTAGGGATGGGTGTTTTCGGCAAATCCAGCCGCCTTGGCCTGCTTCGTGGTGAAGAAGCCCTGCTGCTGCTCGGCGATCTCAAAGAGACGCCGGGACGCTTCGCGGTGAGATTGGGCCATAACACAATACTACAACTTTCTTGAATTTAACTCAATTAAGGGCAGTTCGTCCAGTTCGTCCGACGTCGGTCGTGCCAATGCTAAGCCCAAAATCCGCGTGGAGATTAGGAGGCGGCAGATCCCAGTGCCAAACACGGACCCGCGGCAACTTTATCCTTCAAAACCGCACTTCCGGCAAAGTTATGCTTTCAGCGGCGCCGCGCCAGACAAGCCCAAGGCGTTCGACGATGCCTTTCAGACGCCAAAGCCGGCAAGTTTATGCTTTAACTGCGGCAAGATTATCGTTTATGGCACATGGGATCGATTTCACGCCATTCCGGATAGAGAAACCTAAATCGGCTGGGTGTCATGATCCCACTATACGCTTAATGTCCGCGCGCTCTGTCTTTCAAGCATATGCCGAGCCAAGCACGATCTCCCTTAACGCAAGCTTGAAGCGTCGTCAGCCAAATATTTCCGCAATTGGCAGCACATCGCCTCCGAAAGCAGTCAGGGGGACGGATTGGGGAGAGTGCAACCGTAAGCTCGATCCGTCGCGATGAATCACCGTGACCGAGGCGTCGTCGGTGTCCACGATCCAGAATTCCGAGCAGCCGTTGGCCAGACAGAGCGACGCCAGCTCCCTCAGTTGCCGATCGGTATTGGAGGGCGACTTGATCTCGATCACGAGTTCCGGAGCCCCATGCAGGTTGTCGTCCGGATCAATCTGGTCGTAGCGTGCTTGCGAGATCACCGCTACGTCGGCAACCCGCAGATCGAACTCCGCAACCGGACGATAGGGAAACTCCATGCCGACCTGCCCGAATCCCGCCAACCGGCTCTCCAAAAGGCGCACGAACCGGCGCTGCAAGTCATAGTGTTTCGCCTTGGGCCGAGTCACAGCCACCACCTCGCCATGATGCAGTTCAGAGGCGCGGCCGTCGTCTGGCATTCGCCGGAATTGTTGCACCGTGATCAGGTCGGGAAGCGCCGCCATAGGATCCCTCTTTCCACTCTACACTTCCTGAACGGGCAAGCCAACATCGAACCGACGCGCCCCGGGCCGCTCGGCTCGATATACTGATTACTTGCCGCCCAAAAAACAGGTTCGATACCGCGATGCCGGTGTCAACATCGACGAAGGCAGCCGGGCTGTGGCTGCCATCAAGAAGCTGGCTCACGGGACGTTCACCCGCGGGGTGCTCACGGATATCGGCGGATTCGGCGCCTGCTACGAGGTGAGCGGATTCCGCAAGCCGGTGCTGGTGAGCTCGGCCGATGGCGTGGGGACCAAGCTGAAGGTGGCCTTCCTCACCGGCCGCCACGACACGGTCGGCGAGGACCTGGTCAACCACTGCGTGAATGACATCGCGGTGCAGGGCGCGGCGCCGCTGTTTTTCCTCGACTACTTCGCGGTCGGCAAGCTGGACGCGAACGTGGCGGCGGCGGTGGTCTCGGGCCTGGCGCGCGGCTGCCGCAACAACGGGTGCGCGCTCATCGGCGGCGAAACAGCCGAGATGCCGGGCATGTACGCGCCATCGGAATACGACCTGGCCGGCTTCATCGTGGGCGCGGCCGAGCGCTCCCAACTGCTGACCGGTAAGGCCATTCGCGCCGGCGACGCGCTGCTGGCGCTGCCCTCGAACGGCCTGCACACCAACGGCTATTCGCTGGCGCGCAAGCTGCTGTTTGAAACCGCCGGCCTGGGTCCAAGCGCTGTTCTTCCGGAAACCGGCGGCACGGTGGCGGACGCGCTGCTGGCGGTTCACCGCAGCTATTTGAAGCCCATCCGCGCGCTGATGGAGGCGCGTCTGCTGCGCGGTGCGGCGCACATCACGGGCGGCGGCATCACCGATAACACCCCGCGCATGCTGCCGGACGGGCTGGCCATCGCGATCGACACCCAAGCTTGGCGCATCCCGCCGTTGTTCGAGCTGCTACGGCGGATTGGCAACATTCCGGAAGACGATTTCCGGCGAACCTTCAATCTGGGCGCCGGCATGATCTTGGCGGTTCCCGCGCGCGGAGCCACTCGTGCCGAAGCGGTGCTCAGCCGGCTGGGCGAGACCCCGTTCCGCATTGGTACGGTCACAGTCGCAAAGCGGGGCCGTCCCCGCGTGGAGTACCGATGAAACGCCTGGGCATTCTACTCTCTGGACGCGGCTCGAACTTCGAGGCCATCGCGGACAGCGTGGCAGCCGGTTCGATTGACGCCGAAATCGCCGTCGTCATCGCCAACCGGGCGGAAGCGCGCGGACTGGAAGCGGCGCGCCAGCGCCGGCTGAACGCCGTGTCGATCCCCTCCAAGGGGCTGGACCGCGAAATCTACGACCGCATGCTGGTCGAAGAGCTGCACCGGAACGCAGTGGATCTGGTTTGCCTGGCCGGCTTCATGCGCCTGCTCAGCGCGTCATTCATTCGCGAGTTCCCCAACCGGATTCTCAATATTCACCCCTCCCTGCTGCCTGCGTTCCCGGGCCTGGACGCGCAGCACCAGGCGCTGGCGCACGGCGTCAAAATCACCGGCTGCACCGTCCACTTCGTCGACGAGGATCTGGATGCCGGCCCCATCCTCATTCAGGCCGCGGTGCCCGTCCTCAACGACGACACCGTCGAGGCGCTATCTGCGCGCATTCTGCGCGAGGAGCACCGGATCTATTCGGAGGCCATCCGGCTGGTGCTGGCCGGCGCCTATCGGGTCGAAGGCCGGCGCATCGTCTTCTGCTGAAGGAACTCGGAAAACTTCATGGGCGGCCCGGGGCCCGTCTCCATCTGTTTTTCCACCGCCCGCTGGTATTGCCGCAGCGTTTCGAGCCGGTGCCGCGGCGCCACCGCGCAGTTGTGGTAATCGATCAGGATCTCCACTTCCCAGGCCTGAAACGAGTTGCGCGTAACCGAGCCGCGCATCAGCTCGGCCACCAGCTTGCGAAACCGGTTCAGCATGATCTCGAGTTGAATTAGATCGTCCACAACCATGGCATGTAATGGATCGGCGGACGGCGGGAAGAACATTAGCCCCCTTGAGCCGCGTCTGAAAGAGCCTACTGGCCCGTGGGACCATCGCGCCCACAGTGGCCCCAGATGCATGTCGAACCGGGCCGCGACTGAACCGGGCCGCGACCCGTCCCGCATTTATTGACTGGTATAATGCGCACACGGTTTTCACTGTGAAAACACTGCCGCGGCTTTATCCGATTCTCGATACCGGCGCACTGGAAATGCACAGCCTGGCGCTGGTGGAGACAGCGGCGGCCATGCTCGAAGGCGGCGCACGCATTTTGCAGATCCGGCACAAGGGGCTCTGGAGCGGGAGGGTTTTTGCGGACGCGCGGGGAGTAGCGACGCTGTGCCGGCGAGCGGGCGCCACGCTGATCGTGAACGACCGCGCCGACATCGCCAAGCTGCTCGGCGCGGGGGTGCATTTGGGGCAGGACGATCTAGCCCCCACCGACGCACGCGGGCTGCTGGGCGATGGAGCACTGATCGGCTATTCCAGCCACCATGCGGCGCAGTTGCGCGAGGCCGCGGCGGAGCCGGTGGATTACGTAGCGCTCGGCCCCATTTTCGGCACTTCATCCAAGCAGAATCCCGACCCTGCCGTCGGCATCGACGAGCTGCGGCGCTGCCGCGCGCTGGCCGGGAAACCACTGGTTGGGATCGGCGGCATTACGCGTGAAAACGCCCGCGCCGTCTTCGAGGCCGGCGCCGACGCGGTAGCCGTAATCGCCGATCTGCTGCCAGCCCGCGCAACCGCCGCGGGGGTGCGGCGACGAATCGAGGAATGGCGCGGCATCACGGATGCGGGCGCCCAGTAGCGCCGGAGCCACCCGGCACTGTATACTCAGCCTTTTTAGCCAAGGAAACGAACCTATGAGCCTGTTTCGGACGAAGTCGGTGGAAGTGATCCTGGCCGAATCGGAGGATACCACCCACCATTTGAAGCGCACGCTGGGGCCGGTCAACCTGGTGGCGCTGGGAATCGGCGCCATCATCGGCGCGGGACTGTTTTCACTGACCGGCATCGTGGCGGCGGATAACGCCGGTCCGGCAGTCGTGCTGTCCTTCGTGGTGGCGGCCGTCGGCTGCGCTTTCGCCGGCATGTGCTATAGCGAATTCGCCACCATGATTCCCATCGCCGGCAGCGCTTACACCTACGCGTACGCGACCATGGGCGAACTGCTGGCGTGGATCATCGGCTGGGACCTGGTGCTCGAATACGCGGTGGGCGCGGCCACCGTTTCGGTGAGCTGGTCGAGCTACGTGGTCCGGCTGTTGCACCGCTTCAGCATCGATCTGCCCTCGAACCTGATTCATTGCCCGTGGGACATGCCGGCCGGGCTGATCAACCTGCCGGCTATTCTCGTCATCGTTGCGATTTCTGTTTTGCTGATGATCGGCATTTCCGAATCGGCGCGGACCAACGCGGTGATCGTGATTATCAAGGTGACCATCGTGGTGATCGTGATCGCGATCGGCTTCTCGTACATCAAGCCGGAGAATTACACGCCTTTCATTCCGCCCAACACCGGCAAGTTCGGCGAGTTCGGAATCAGCGGGATCATGCGGGCGGCAGCGGTGATTTTCTTCGCCTACATCGGCTTCGACGCGGTATCGACGGCCGCGCAGGAGGCCAAGAAACCGAAGCGCGATATGCCCCTCGGCATCATCGGGTCGCTCATCATCTGCACCATTCTTTACGTGCTGTTCGCGCACGTGCTCACCGGCATGGTGAACTACCGCACGTTCCGCGGCGACGCGGCGCCGGTGGAGACGGTGATCAAGCTGTTCCCGTATGCCTGGCTGCAAATCGCCATCAACGTCGGCATCATCGCCGGATTCACCTCGGTGATTTTGGTGATGCTGCTGGGGCAATCTCGAGTGTTCTACTCGATGTCGCGCGACGGCCTGCTGCCGGCCATTTTTTCCGACGTTCACCCCAAATGGCGGACGCCCTGGCGGTGCAACCTGATCTTCATGCTGTTCGTGAGCCTCTTCTCGGGCTTACTGCCGATTTCGAGCCTGGGCAACATGACCAGCATCGGCACGCTGCTGGCGTTCGTAATCGTGTCCATCGCGGTGATGGTGATGCGGCGCACCAATCCGGATTTGCCGCGGCCTTACCGGACGCCGCTGGTGCCGCTGGTCCCTATCCTGGCCATCCTGGTGTGCCTGGCGATGATGGTCTCGCTGGACTCGCTCACGTGGTACCGGCTGGTGGTCTGGCTGGCGATCGGATTGGCGATCTATTTCGGCTACAGCCGCCATCACAGCCACCTGGTGAAGGCTGGGGCGGATGGAAAACATTGAATGAAACTGCCCGAAAGTTAGTAATCGTGGGTGGCTCAACGTGCAGGCAAAAATAGGAATGGCGGACGCAAGCCCTGATTAGGCGCGTCCGCCACGGAGCGAGTTCTCAGCGCGAACGAAAGAGCCAAAGCCGACACAGGACGCGACAACCCGAACACGGACGAGCCAATGATCCCCACACGGGAAGGTCCTAAACGCCGCGTCAACCTGACCCTTTGTTAGGATCGTGGAATACGATAGAGAGATCAAGCTGAATTTGGTTAATAGTCAGCAGAATTCTGTTAACTAAGGTTGTGGAACTGGCCTCCCGAGCGGCCGATTGATAGTCACTACGTCACACCTTGTGACTGACCCGCACGGGTTTCCGTCGAAAAGTCCGCCACAGTGCCGGATTTCGCAAACGGCCATGGATTTGCAATCGTCAGCGCCATGCGTAGATTCCCGTTTGCTCTGGTGCTCCTGATGGCCTGTCTGCCTCTTGCGGGGCAAGACGCCGAGGCGCAGAAGAAGTTCGCCGGCACGTGGGAGGCGAAGTTCAAGGACAAGGTGATTTGCACCATCCGGTTGAAGGCCGGTGACCAGATCTCCGGAGAAACCGACGCCTGCAACATCAATGTCGACGCCAACGGGGACCTGCAGGAACCGGAATCCACCGAACAACCGGACACGCCTTCACCGATTCTCAATGCGAAACTTCATGGCGATACGCTGACCTTCGAGGAAAAGGACGGCGACGATGTCCTCAAATTCGAAATGAAGCTCACCGGCGACGGACAGGCTGCGCTGAGGATTCTGGACGCCCCGGTCCCGGTCAAGCCGGTTCCTTTCGCAAGAAAGTAGGGGGGGCCAGCGCTCGCCACTCATTTATTCCGCCGCCGGCCGGATTTGCGCGGCTTCTCCGCCGCGGCCAGACGCCGCGCGCCGCCGAGGAGATCGCGCAACGCGTCCGGGTGAACGCGCGAGAGGCGAACCAGCACCCACGGGTAATTGAGATAGTGGTCGGTGATGTAATACGTCTCGGGATCGGCTGCCATCAGCTCCGCGCGTTCTTCAAAACCCGTCCGGAGGACCAGAGAGCAGCCGTCCTGATGGAGCCGCGCCACCAGCGAGCCGCGCACTTTGAACGCCGGCGTGCCGTAGGAAGTGCTTTCCTCGACGTTATCCAGGGCGAGCGCGATTTTGCGAACGGTGTCAAAGGTTACCTCCGTATCGACAGGCTGGCGTTTGGTCATGGACTCCGTCACCACGATGGCGCGTTCTTGGATTTCGCCATTATGTCATACACGGGTTTGTTGTCGGCGTAGACGCGCCACTCCCGCAACAAGCCGTTTTCCACTACAGCCAGCCAGGCTGCCGGGGTGCGCCACTTATTTTCGGGCGGCAGCTTGCCGTCGGCGGCGATTGTGCCGCCCGCCGCGCCGAATACAGCCACCACATTCCCGTCCGAGAGGATCTTTCCGTGAGACACCCAATAGTCTGGGCAAAAGGCGTAATACCCTTGCCAGGCGGCTCGCATCGCCTCGCGGCCGCGCACGACCTGGCCCAGCCCGTCGACAAACACATGATCTTCCGTCATCAATTCAGCGAGCTTGTCGGCGTCGCGCTGATCAATGCGGTTGATGAACTCGAGAACGATTTCCACGGGACTCATCGGTGACTCCTTCGCCAGCTAACAAGGCCTACACGGGCAAGCTAAAGCATGCCCTACCTTATGACTTCTGGCGGTCTTCGAGCATGGCCTTCAGGCTGGCGATCTCGCGCTTTAGCTTGCGGCTGCGGCTGACCATGAACAACACGTAAATCACCAGGATGAGCCAGGCGACGGTGAGGCCATAGCTCAGGAACTCGTAGTTGCGCTGGAGACGCGCGGCCTCGCGGACAAGATCGTCCGGCGTGGCAATCTGCGCAAAGAGCAAGGGGATGGACTGTAAGTGCATAGGTTCCTCACATGGCGTGCGCGGTGCGGCGCAGCGAATCGAGCTCGCGCTGGGCATCTTCCTGCCGCACGCGGACCGCGGTCATCACGGTGCCCAGCAGCACCATGGCAAGCAGATTCCAACCGGCGATTGCGAACCATTCATGCGGAATGCTGCCGCCGCCCCAGAAAACCGGCTGCGGGTGCTGGGTGCGCCACCACTTGATGGAGAAGATCACGATCGGGACATCGATGAACGAGAAGATGGACCAGACGGCGGCGAAGGTGGCGCGCTGGGTGGGTTCTTCGACGGCGCGGCGCAGCATCAGGTAAGCGGCGTAGAGAATCCAACACACCAGCGCCGAGGTCAGGCGCGCGTCCCAGGCCCACCATTGGCCCCAGATGATGCGGCCCCAAATGGAGCCGGTGACCAGGTTGGCGGCGAGGAAGGCGAGACCGACTTCGGTGACCGCGACCGCCAGAGCGTCATAGCGAAAACTCCTGGTGATCAGAAAAAGCACGCTGGCAATCAGCGCAACCGCAGCGGCGAACATGGCGGTGATGGCTACCGGGACGTGGAAGAAGATGATTTTGAAGATCGCCCCCTGCTGCACTTCGTTCGGCAGGCGGGCGATGACGTTGATGTCGCGCGCCAGGATAACGATCACCACGACGCCCAAAACGTAAAGGACGTAATCTCCCCAACCGGATTTCTCGTTCATATTCGCTCCACGGGCCAGGTAGGACGGACCATCGCCTTTCGTGGTCTGTCATGCCGCGCCGCTGCATGACACTTTGACAGACGACCCTTCGTCTGTCCTACCTCAATTCAGCCTACCAGTATTGTTTCCACCAACACCAATGATACTGCCGTGTAAATTACATCGAAGCCGACCAGCATTTTCAGCCACATCACATTTTCCGAGTTGATGGGCGTTCCGGCAATGAGCGCCATGGTCAACTGCATGGCCCCCATCAGCGCGGGCACCAGCACCGGATAGGTCAGCAGCGGCAGCATGACTTCGCGCAAACGGATGTTGACGGTGAGCGCGCTGGTCATGGTGCCGAGCACAGTGAGCGCCCAGGTGCCGAGCAGCAGCACCAGCAGCAGCTCGGGGAAGCGCTGGGTCCAGCGCACGTTATAGAAAATGCCGAAGATGGGCAGGGAGACCAGCTCCATGGCGAGCAGCAAAACGTAATTGGCGATAGCCTTGCCAAGGAACAGCGCGGCGCCGGAAATGGGCGCGGCGATCAGCGCGTCCAGGCAGTCGTTGGGTAGCTCGCGCGCGAAGCTGCGGTTCAGGATCAGCGTGCCGGCGAAGGCGAACACGATCCACAGCAGGCCACCGGAGATTTCGCGCGTGGTATCGCCGGTGGGGTCGAAAGCGAAGCTGAACAGCAGCAGGATGACCAGGGAGAAAGCCAGCGAGCCATTGATAGCCTCCTTGGTGCGCAGCTCGGCGCGCAGATCCTTGGCCGCGATTACCATCACCTGGCGGAAGAATTCCATCAGCCCTCGCCGTACCTCGCATAGAGGTACCCGGGATCGGCCACCATTTCCGGCGTGCGCGGGCCGGAAAAAGCCACGGCCCCGCGATTGAGGAGGGCCACGTGGGTGGCTAGATCGAGCGCTTCGCGCAACTGGTGGGTGGACATGACGATGGTCTTGCCTCGGGTCAAGGCTTCGCGGAGCAGCCGTTGCAGAACGGCGATGGCGCGGTCATCGAGCGCGGTGAAGGGCTCGTCGAGCAGCAGCACGGACGGATTGTGGAGGAAGGCGCGCGCCACGGCCAGGCGCTGGCGCATGCCGCGGGAGAATTCGCGCACCAGGCCGCCCGAAACGCGGTCCAGACCGGTGCGCTCCAGCCACTCGGTGGCCGCTTTGCGCGGCTCCTTCAAACCGTAAAGGCGGGCGAAGAGGGTGAGATTTTCGATGGCCGACAGCTCGTCGTAGACCGAAATGCCGTGGCCGATGAAACCGA